>Ga0180438_10000333_pt1 | contig 93429 bp, 76 predicted proteins | sample SS_ome_12_FD_132455 | JGI IMG/M metagenome (GOLD analysis project Ga0180438, IMG submission 132455) | Hypersaline lake sediment archaeal communities from the Salton Sea, California, USA - SS_3_D_2 metaG | ecosystem: Environmental > Aquatic > Non-marine Saline and Alkaline > Hypersaline >... | reverse complement strand
TGCTAATACTGAAAGTTGTAATCGTATCCTGTATGCTTTATTTGCTAAATACAATAAAAAATGGGAGGATCATCATTATGCAATCTTCTAATCAAATTTACACACAGTTATTGACAGTACCAAGTAGTCGAATTGTCAATCATCATTAACACTTGAAATCTGATAATTAGTATTCCTCTGGTATTTCTGCTGATAATGTCACTACTGCCCTGTAAAACAAGCATCCGCTGTCTTGACAACTCCCTCATAATCAGTATACTTGCCTTATGGGTTTTGCTGATATTCAAGAAAAACAAAGTGAGGAGAGAAAAAGAGAAAAACGTCTCGTACACTTTACTAATGCAGTAACACGCGATTTCCTTGGTTCAAAATATGTTACATCAAAGGCAAAAGCAACACAGGAAGCAGTCGGGTATATCACCAAAAGTTTTCTGGACTATCTATTTTTTGAAGAACACAAGGAGATCCGAGAACTCTATGATGAGCAAGTCCACCACTTTATGATGGAGTTTGCACCCAGAAAACTGAATCTTGATACAGAAAAGGCAAAAGAAGGAGCTACGATCATGGCACACTTTTTTGCCTTTTTAGAAGACGAAGGATATATCCATAACGGTCACGAAATAGGTGCGATCGCCAAAAAAAATGCTGCGTCATTCTCCAAGCTCTTCCCCAAAACCGTAAAAAAAACAACGAAAAAAACTGCCCGGTCAGACACTACCAAAGGGGCTACGAAAACTGCAAAGAAAAATAAGTTCGCTGGGATGGATATTGGTAGAAATGATCCCTGCCCATGTGGCAGCGGGAAAAAATACAAAAAGTGCTGTAGTAAACAAACCTGATCAGTCTTTTAATATAGAGATACAAAACCCTTTCGCCTACCGTACCGGTCCATAAGCATGAAAGTTAGTAAACCAAATGTTACCCACACCACAAGTATTATCCCCAGTCTAAGGAATATCGTTCCCAAGCTATATTCCAGGTGTTCCCCCAGTAATAAATGTCTGATCCCCATCACACCATAGGTGGTTGGTAATAGCAGCGATATTTTACGTATGAATACAGGTAACACTGCAAGTGGATAAGCGATCGGCGTAACCACCAGCATCAAGGTGCTTAATGCCTCGGAGATCACCCACCATTGCTTTAAACCGATCGTCAAACCCGCGATCAGCACACCAAGTCCATATAGACCTATGACCATCAGAACGACAATAAGTAACATCGGTAAGATCCCGGCAGTGCTAAAAATGATCGAGAAGAATATTGTGATTATTACTGCCTGGAAAACCATTATCAATCCCTGATGGCAGGTTGAATGGAAAGCCATACCAGCAACATATACCCAGCGCGGTACCGGTGCAGCGAAGATCGTGTCGAGCGTCCCGTACCACTGTTCTTTGCGCAATGACCAACCCATTGCCCAGCATGCGGTGTTCAAGAATCCCATGATAAGATACCCGATGAATATATATGCGATCATATCGCTTACCCCGGTCAATTTTTGAAGGTGCTCGGAGAAACGCCCACCCAGTAACGCTATTCCGTATAAGATGTACGGTAGCAAATAAACAAAGGGCGCAATGAATTGCCGGAAGAAATCCGGCTTATATTTCCACTCAATGCGCCATTCTTTAATATTCTCCGCATTGATCGCACGGAAATAATGGGCAATTCTCCTTAGCATTGCACGACGATCCTTTTCCCGCATCTCTGAGTTCTAATAGTGTGCAAGCGTACCCCTCTGTTTCGTTCTTTTTTCCACCCAGCCGAAAATATATAGTCCAAGAGGGATAATAACAATATCGATCCCCAGCAGGAGCAGGCTTGTTTTTAAAAAATCGAACTTGATCCCGAGCAGAATTCCCCGTAAAGCGATCAGAGCGTACGTAAGTGGAATAAGCGCACTAACAGCACGAGTGATCGGATGGACTTCAACTGGATAGCGGATCGGTGTAAATAGAAAAAGAATGTACTCAAACATATGCAAAATACCATGTGCCTCCTTGATCAATAATGTAAGGGCGGCAGCGATGAAACCGACCCCATACAAACCGATCATGAGCAGAGCAAGAAAAAAAACCATGGGTAGTATTTTCGTTACTGTCAGATCAAGACCAAAGAACAAAACACATATAGTCAGTTGTACGATAACGAACATTGTTGAAAACATTGAATTATAAAGACCTTTACCGATCAGTATATATAGTGGTCTTACCGGTGAACAGAGGATATGTTCGAGCGTGCCATAGAACATTTCATTACGCAGCGCATTTCCCATACTCCATACAGCCGTGAACATGTAAGTGCTGAATATCGCTCCGATCAAGACATAGGGAATATACTCGCTCGTCCCGGCAAGAGAACCGAACGGGGTGCTCTGAAGGCTGCCAACAAGAGCCTTGCCCTGAAACACCAAAGGGACCGCCCAAAGCAACGGGGATATGATCCAGAACGCGATCTCGATCGGGTATGCCAGGAGGATCCTGATATCCTTAATTATCTCTTCGAATATTACCCGCATTCTTCTACCTGATCATCCTTGAGTTGGACCCCGGTCAAATGGACAAAAACATCTTCAAGTGTCGGTGCTGCAACATGTACAGACAATACTTTTGCCTTATTCTGCACGAGGTCCAGGATCGCAGGAAGCAGCTGCTCGGGATTATCCGAACTCATGCGGATATATGCCAAACCATCCTTATTCTCAAGACTCAGAGTTGCCACCTCCTTTACTTGTGCAAACAGGTCGGGTTCGAGCGTGCCCATACATTTGACCTCTACAACCTGTTCTGTAGACAGACGTTGCTTAAGTGCGCGGGGAGTATCCACCGCATCGATCGCGCCGCGGTTCATAAAAGCAACGCGGTCGCAGAGCATATCCGCTTCATCCATGTAGTGAGTTGTTAAAAGAATGGTTTTCTTCCTCTCTCGATGGAGTTCATCTTTGATAAAATTGCGTATAAATCGTGAAAAAGTTGGATCAAGACCAAGGGTTGGTTCATCTATGAGCAAGATCGGTGGATCATGAATGAGTGTTCGCGCGATCGAAAGTTTCTGTTTCATACCGGAAGACAGTTTCTCCACGCGTTCATTACGCTTCTCAGTAAGATCCATAAGTTCGAGAAGATATGCGATCCTGTTCTTGGTCTTTTTCCGGGAAACCCCATACAGCGCGGCAAAATAATTGAGATTTTCCACTGGAGTGAGTTTCCAGTATAGCGATCGTTCACCCCCGGTCAAAACTCCTATCTGCCTGCGAACATCAAGTGGTTTTTTGAGAACATCATACCCACCAACAGTTGCCGTTCCATTATCTGGAATAAGAAGGGTCGAAATACACTTGATCAACGTAGTCTTGCCTGCTCCATTAGGACCGAGGAGCCCGAAAAGTTCTCCTTGATCAATCTTAAGGTTCACGCCATTAACTGCAATGACCTCATCCCCGCGCTTCTTGAACATTTTAACGAGGGATGTTATTTGGATCGCATGTTCCACGAGCATGACTTAAATATTACATATTTCGTGTAAATGTTCAAGCACGAATATTGACCATCAGTCAACTGGTATGTATAATGGACAGTATTATGAAATTAAAAAAGGGACTCGGGGTCTTTGAGGTGTTTGCGATCGCATCGGGTGCCATGATCAGTTCAGGATTGTTCATTCTCCCTGGTCTTGCATATGCAAAATGCGGTCCCGCAGCTATTCTGTCCTATATCATTGCGGGCATTCTCGTGTTACCGACCGCTTTCAGTAAGGCAGAACTGGTCACTGCAATGCCAAAGGCTGGCGGCGATTACTTTTACATCACCCGGAGCATGGGTTTCGCGGCTGGTACGATCGCTGGTATGGCAAGCTGGTTCTCCCTGAGTCTTAAAAGCGCATTCGCCCTTGTTGGGATGAGTATTTTTGCGCTTTTCCTCGATCCTTCAATCAGTATGCTTACGATCAAGTTTATCGCGGCTGGACTCTGTATACTTTTTATGATCATAAACCTGCTCGGGATAAGAGAGGCAGGCAAAACACAAATACTCCTGGTCGTTTTTTTGATACTGATCCTTGTCGTTTATTCTTTACGCGGTTTCTTAAGCATCAATCCACAACGATTCTTCCCTTTCATGCCTTATGGATTAATGCCGGTCTTTTCCACGGCCGGGCTGGTATTCATTTCCTTTGGCGGACTTACCAAGGTAGCGAGTATCGCTGAAGAAGTAAAAAGCCCGAAAACCAACATCCCGGTTGGGATGTTGCTAGCATATGTCACGGTTTTGATCCTTTACGTTGCAGTCGTTTTTATAACCGTCGGGATCCTTGATACCAATGTACTAGGTAATACGCTCACCCCTATTTCAGAAGGAGCACGGGTCTTCTGGGGCATACCCGGCCTGATCATAACCGCGATCGGAGCGATCCTTGCATTCGTTTCTACGGCAAATGCCGGGATCATGTCTGCATCGCGCTACCCGCTGGCGATGAGCCGTGATCACATTATGCCGATCTTTTTACGCAAGGTAAGCAAGCGATTCCAGACACCGTATGTCGCGATCATTCTGACCACACTTTTCATGATCTGTATCATTCTCTTTCTTGACCTGTATATTCTTGTGGAAGCTGCATCAACAATGCTTTTATTATTATTCATGTCTGCCAACCTCGCGGTCATCGTAATGAGAGAAAGTAAACTGCAGAATTACCTGCCAAGTTTCAGATCACCCTTCTATCCATACATACAGATAGCGGGTATTATCGGCTATGGTTTTCTGATATTTGATATGGGAAAACATACATTACTGATCACTGCGATCTTCATCATCATAGCGATTGCGTGGTATTTCACTTATGTCCGGCGCAAAATATCAAAAGACTCTGCCCTGATGTTCGTTGTTGAAAGGGTCACTGACCGTCAGATCTCAACCGGGTCATTACGTGAGGAATTAAGGGAGATCATAAAGGAGCGTGAGGAAATAATCGAAGACGAATTCGATTCGCTCATCAAGAAGGCCGCGGTCATCGATATTCCGGATCAGATCGGTTTCAATGATTTCGTGAAGATCGCCTCTGAGGAACTGGATCAAAGATTGCAGATAAGTACTGAAAAACTTATCCAACTCTTTATTGAACGGGAAAAACAATCATGTACTGCTTTACGTCCTGGTCTGGCAATCCCTCACATAATAATTGATGGTGAGAAAAAATTTGATATCCTGCTTGTTCGCGCCAAACAGGGAATTCTATTCCCGGACGCGGCAGAGCCAGTTCATATCGTATTCGCTCTGATCGGTAGTAAAGATATGCGCAATTTCCATCTCAGAGCGCTTATGTCCATTGCTCAGATAACTGAACAACATGGCTTTGACAATCAATGGCTGAAAGCAAAAACCACCCAGGATTTACGCGATATCGTACTCCTTGGTAAACGAACCAGGGGATAATCCCCTTGACTTTGCAATACTCTAATATAGAATAAAAAATGGTCGGTATCGGCTATGACATCCACCGTCTTGCAGATGGTAGGCCGCTGTTTATTGGCGGAGTAAAGATAGATTATGACAAGGGTCTATCCGGACATTCAGATGGTGATGTCCTGCTGCACGCTATCTGCGATGCTCTTCTCGGGGCGGCTAATCTCGGCGATATTGGTTCACACTTTCCGCCAGATGATGTACGCTACAAGAACATCGCCAGTTCAATTCTATTGAAAAAAGTTAGAGGTTTCATAGAAAATTCCGGTTTCTTAACCAGGAATATCGATGCTGTCGTCGTGGCCGAAAAGCCAAAAATACTCCCCTATAAAAATGATATTAAAAAGACGATCGCACAGATCCTTCAGATCCCTGAAAGCAGTATTTCTATCAAAGGTAAGACCAATGAAGGGATCGGTCCGATCGGAGAAGGTTTAGCGATCGCAGCTTGGGCAGTCTGTGAACTGACAACTCTCTATGCTTCCCCTAAAGGATGATATTCCCTCCTATTCCCGTCCGTTCGTAACCTATGGGTTGATCGGGATCAACGCTATCGTTTTTCTCTACGCAATTTCCCTGGGCAGCAGGTTCAATACTTTTATCCAGAGTTATGGCGCGATCCCCTACGCTATCTTCCATCCATCCGCGCCGTCTTCATATCTAACGCTCCTTTCCAGCATGTTCATCCATGCAAGTCTTATGCATATCATCGGGAATATGCTTTTTCTTTGGATATTCGGAGATAATATTGAAGACCGTCTTGGTCATTTCTTTTTCTTTTTTTTCTACATCTTGAGTGGTCTTGCGGGGGCTTTATTGCACAGTATCACTGCACCAAATTCTACTGTGCCAATGGTGGGAGCAAGCGGAGCAATATCCGGAATCATGGGCGCATACATACTGCTCTACCCAAAAGCGCGTATCCTCGCGCTCGTTCCCCTGGGATTTTTCATCCGGATCATGAAATTGCCTGCTTTACTGTTCCTCGGCATCTGGTTTCTCTACCAATTTCTGCTTGGTTTTGTGTCGATTGGAGTTAAGGGAGGCGGCGTAGCTTATTTTGCCCATATCGGAGGATTTGCCGCTGGTTTCATCATGGCCCTGCCCTTTAAATTCACTAAAAAAAGACATACTCTGGATTATACAGTTCAATGAAAAGGTTCTGTAAGGAGGTATGATGTTTCACGTATTCTTTATTATCTGCGCTCTACATGGTTATAGAGCACCTCTGGATATCAAGGTCGATCCACGATGCTATGATCATGAACATGTGCGCGCCTGGGTCTATTTCACTGACAAGGGCGTACATACAGAGGATATACAGGCATCACTATTGTATGCTCATAATGCCCTTTCAAAAGAGACGATCGAGAGACGACTTCTGCGCGGGACGACCTTGATCGATTATTCGGATATTCCATTATATGACGATTATATCTTAGCAGTTGAAGCTCTGGGTGGGTTCCTCATCCGCCGTTCAAAATGGCTCAACGCAGCCAGTTTCTGGATCGCACGGGATGATATCGATATAATCGCGTCACTCAATTTCATATACCGTGTCAGCGTTGTTGCCGGGTACCATGGACCCCAGGATATCGAGGAACAGCTCATTGATTCACTGATCTTTGGACTTGCCTATAATCAAATCCGTATGTTCAATGTGGACAGTCTCCACGAGCAGGGTTATTTCGGTTCAGGTATAATAGTTGGCGTTCTGGATACTGGATTGCGGAGAAGACATGTCGCCCTTGACAATGTACAGGTCATTATGGAACATGATTTTCTGGAGGGCGACCGCATTTTTCTGGATAACACGGTCATTACGGATCAGAGTGGTGTTTACACGGACATGGAGATCGTGGATACTCCACCACGTCTGCACCTTTTTGCGACCGGTGATACTTTTGCATTCCAGATCTACCCTGTACGGGATGTACTCCATAGTTACTCAACGGACAATGGCGTAACATGGCAGCCATTCGAACGGCTCACAGATAATTTTAACAACTGGGCACGGGAACTGGATATCTGCGGTACTGATACAATGTATGTATTCTATCGCGACAAATATGGGATCCAGTGGATAGCATATACTGACACGGTTATAGGTTCAGGTTCTTTTTCCGGTGTCATGTACCGTGAACCTTCTGCAGTACTGGTTAATGATTCTATATATGCGTTCTATCAATCAAGGCATAGTCTGTACCTGCGGAAGGGAACGATCAATGGTTTTCTGAATACTCATTATGCAATCGATTCATCAGCGTCGAACATCAAACAACCTCAAGCAATATCGAATGGCACACAGCTTGGAGTTTTCTACCACACGTATGATGCGGATTCACTTTTCTTTCTCCGGGCACCGATTGGCGATACGATTTTCAGCCGGTCATATGTAACGCGCGGTGAATGTGCACGTGTTGCACACTCCGGTGATACGATCTTGCTTGTATGGAAAGACCTTTCCTCGACGCCTTTTTTCCGAGTTGGATTTGCTGTTTCCACTGATTTTGGTAACACCTTTACACCCTTCAACTATCTCAGTGATAGTCTGTCGAGTATCAACGGTCTTGCCATCGCCCGCAACGGTACTATGGTTTCTGTAACCTGGGAGTCAGAGGGCAGCATTTACCGGAAGGACTCCTATGATCTGGGAACCAGTTTCGGAATCATGGATACTATAGCCAGTGAATTCGCATATGTTCCTACCCTCGGTGTCAATGGAAGTTCTATCGTTGAATTACATTGCATTCGTGGTGATTCACTCACGGATGGTTATGCAAGCGGTCATCCAGATCACTTCCATCCGCGTCATGGTACAGAAATGCTCGGTATTATCGGAGGTTATGCGCGCAATAATTATGTCGGGATCGCACCGGCAGTCCAGTTTATCGTCGCGAAAACAGAAAATCCAGATACATCTCCCCAGTATGAATTCCCGGTTGAGGAAGACACCTGGGTAACTGGACTGGAATGGATGGAGGCCAATGGTGTCGACATCGTAAATAGTTCTCTGGGCTATACAGACTGGTACTCATGGCCCAATGACTATGACGGAAAACACTCACCTGCTTCGATCGCGGCTGAACAAGCAGCACGCCGCGGAGTGATCATTGTCAACTCATCAGGGAATGTCTCGGTTCCACAAATCAATATCCCGGGCGATGCAGGAGGTATCATTACGGTCGGCGGGATCGATACACTGTATGAACGCTGGCAATTCTCAGGCTATTATCCTACTGCAGATAACAGTTTAAGAAAACCTGAAATCGTCTGTCTCTCTGATGCTCCGATTGTAGTGAATCCGGATTCAGTGAATTCCTATTTATATTCCCGGGGGACCTCTGGTGCTTCAGCCTTGATCGCGGGAATGTGTGCACTTCTCCTGGACGGACATCCGACCTGGAACATAGATTCCGTTAAAACTGCCCTCTACTCCACCGCAAGCCACGCGGACAATCCCACAGACAGTATTGGTTACGGCTGGCCAGATCTATGGGCTGCGTTCAATTTCTCGCCCTTTGACAGCCTTCCTCAAGGACCAGCCTTCCTTACTCCCTACCCTAATCCATTCATAGTCAGTGAACATAATGAAGCCTTCCTGCCGTTCAAACTCGATATGTCTTATATCATTGAATTCAGGATATACTCCTTATCAGGACGACTCGTTAAAACGGAAGCTCGAGCCGGGACAATGCTTCCGGGGATCTATGACAACGAATCTCCTCAGTCGTCCAACGCAGCATTCATCTGGGATGGTACGGATGACCAAGATAACCTGGTAGCAAGTGGACTGTACTATTGTGTATTGGTCACTCGTGGCGGTGGTAGCGATATTGCCAAAATAGCAGTGGTGCGTTAAACGATCTTGCGCCTCCAGCGCGCGCTGATCGCATCGATCGGCAGCGATGCTAACTGGCGAGTTCCAGCCTTTATCACGAGTGTAAGATCGCTCGTTGTGTGACCGATCTTCACGCAGGGCAGATCAGCGAATAATTCTTCAAGTACGCTCGTGTGGTCCTGGGCAACCTCGACCAGAAACCGTGTATTAGATTCAGAAAACAAGATGAAATCAAACCGTCTCTGCGAAGTAGAGTAGGAAACATGTTCTAGATCGATAACTGCACCAGTTTCGCCGCTCATCGCCATTTCAGCAATCGACAATCCAAGACCGCCCTCAGAAAGATCATGGCACGATAGTATCATATGCTTCCTGATCGCATCATTCAGACGATGCATGATAAGTGGTGCTCGATCGACATCGATCCCCGGGACCTCACCTCCCTCAATACCAAGCATGCGGAAATATTCTGAACCGCCAAGCTCATTACCGGTCTCACCGATCATATAAATAGCTGATTCAGGCGATTTCAGATCCATAGTAACACAATCTGTAACATCTTCAATAATACCGATCGCAGAGATCAGCAAGGTTGGAGGAATGAGATGGACATGCCCTGAACTATCCGACCATTCATTATAAAGACTGTCTTTACCAGAGATAAAGGGTGTTTTGAATGCTTTAGCGGCATCATAACACCCACGAGCTGACATAACAATATCACCAAGCACTTCTTCACGTTCCGGTGATGAAAAACAAAAATTATCCAACAGGGCTGCTTTTTTAATATCACCGCCAACACATACGATGTTCCTCAATGCTTCGTCAACAACTGACAGAGCCATATTATAAGCATCGTTCCGACCAAAATTCGGATTGATCCCACACGATAATGCTATTCCCCGGTTTCGGTCAAGGCGCGGTCGTATCACTATTGCATCTTGAGGTCCAACTCCCTTTTTACCAACCAATGGTTTAATCGTACTTCCGCCCTGAACTTCATGATCATATTCCCTTATCACCCATTCACGGGAACATGAGTTCATATTGCCCACCATATGCAGGATCAGGGAATTAAACTCAATCGGTTTAGGGATCGCATTATTCAGTTGTGGTCGCTTTTTGCATCGGGCTTTCTTGAAAGGCATAGGAAGTCCATCGTGGAGGAATGCCATATCAAGCGTACATACATTTTCGTCGTTATAGTACAATCTCAGTTGATGGTCATCAGTAAAAGATCCGATCACCGTAGCCGGGACACCTTCATGCTGGAATTCATGGAGCACCTCATCAACACAGGAAGGGGAAACCGCCATGATCATACGTTCCTGTGATTCGGATATCCAAATTTCGCGGGGAGTCAATCCCTGATATTTCAGCGGCACCTTTTCAAGATCTACACGAACACCGGTATGTCTTCCCATTTCACCCACGGCACTGGATAAACCGCCCCCGCCACAATCGGTAACTGCATGCAGTAGATCACGGTCACTGACCCGCAAGAGACAGTCAAGAACGCGTTTTTCCATAATCGGATTACCTATTTGTACACAGGACTTCTCTGATTCTTCGGATAACTCCGTGGATGCAAAAGTCACGCCATGGATACCATCCCGTCCTGTCTCCCCTCCCACCAGGATGATCGCATCCCCGAACATGGCCTCTTTTTCGATGCGGTCGCGCCGTATCAATCCTACGCAACCACAAAACACCAGAGGATTATACAGGAATGCCTGATCAAAGTAGATAGCTCCGCTTGCAGTCGGAATTCCCATGCGGTTCCCATAATCCCTTACGCCCCGGATCACACCTTTTATCACTGTGGTCGGGTGAAGGATACCTTCAGGTATGGATCGGAGATCCTGATCCGGCAAGCCAAAACAGAAAACATCAGTGTTGACGATCGGTTTTGCTCCCAGACCGGTCCCCAAAATGTCACGGATCACGCCACCGATCCCGGTCGCCGCACCGCCATACGGTTCAAGAGCAGATGGATGATTATGGGTCTCGACTTTAAAACATACTCCGTATTCATCATCAAAGGCGATTACACCTGAATTGTCGTGGAACACAGACAAACAAAGTTCATGATTCAATTCATTTGTGACTTTCATGATCGTATCTTTAAGGAGATTCTCGATCCTGAGACCGCTGAAATCTATGTTGCCGAGGAAGGTCTTATGACGACAGTGTTCGCTCCACGTTTGTGCGATCGTTTCCAATTCAACGTCTGTTGGCACCCTTTTCTGTCCATCGAAATATTCCTTGATGCTTTTCATCTCATTCTCGGCGAGCGATAACCCCATATCTTTACTGATACCCATCAGGTCACCACAAAGATCGATCGTGTGCACGCGCATCGTTTGTGCAGACGGTGCAACAGGTGCTTCCCGGGCATGTCTGATGTGCTGGATCAAAGGATTGTACAGGAACTGCGCGGCACAATCCTGTAAATGAGCCATATTGACATGACCGTGAAACAGATAATGGATTCCAGTGCGGGCAGTGTCGATGTGCAACCCAAGGTCAGAGACTGCTTTAATAATACTTGCGGTTCGGGGATCGGTTACCCCGGGATTATAAAGGATCTCAAAACCAGTCGGGGCTCCGATCCGATACTGTTCAACCACTGTATCACATAATAGTTGCCGGGCAATGGTGTGTGCTTCTTCCTGGGAGATATCACTATCCAAATAGTATACGTCCATGACATCGATCCCTGTAAGACCCTGCAGACCGAATGTCAAAAAATCCTTCTTTAACAGATCACCCCGAGGATCATCTCGACGCATGATTTCGATCCTATATGTAATCATTTTCGATCATCCACTGAATAAGACCTGCTCTGCCGTGCTTGTTGACAAAAGATCACCCGTAGGATCGTTGCACCGATGATAATTGGAATTAATATAATGATTATGATGACCCAGTTCACTGATCTACTTCGTGGTTCACTCTCCATAAGCGAAACGAAAAAGGTCTGGTTGCGACTTCACCTCCTTTAGCATTTCAATTGCTTGTGCAACGAGAGGATCATGAGCAACACGTACCTCATACCCTGCTTTCAATCCCCACAGGTTTGTGTGTATATCCTGAGTAAGACGGTTTTCAAAATATACCCTGATACTGTCAAATTCATCCTCGGTGAATTCGATCTCTTTGCCAAGGAGATATACCGCAAAGTCATCAAGGACATCTTCTCCAGCTTTGAAATTACGATCAATATCCTTATGCTTTCCTGTGTACTGCACAACAAAATCAAAATTCAGACCCTTTGTATATATGTCAGTCTCCAGTGCGGTCAATTTCCGCGGCTCAATGACCATATCCGGGGCTATTCCTCCTTCACCATACATGGCCCGTCGCAACGGGCCCAGGGTCTTGAATACCTTTTGCTCAACTTCAACCGTATCATCTTCTACTTCACTTTCCTCGAATTCACCTCTTCCCTGCAATTCAGGTGGCTTATCAATACTACGACCCGATGGTGTATACCATCTCGCAGTGGTTATCCGCAGGGCCGTGCTATCTTCGAAAGGACCGACTATATGCTGAACTGATCCCTTGCCAAAGGTATAGGTGCCAACGATCAGACTCCGTTCCCAATCTTGAAGTGCACCTGCCACGATTTCAGACGCTGATGCGGAACCCCCATCGACCAGTGTTATCATTGGCAGTTCATTATAATGATAAGATCTGGTTGTTTGAAAAATGCGCTCGCTCTCGATCCGGCCACGAGTGGTAACAACCTCCCGTCCCCGGGGGAGGAAAAACTCACATACCATGACTCCTTCATTGAGAAGCCCTCCTGAATTCAGTCGCAGATCGAATATGAGCTTCTCTGAACCCATAGCAACGAGTGAATCCAGAGCAATCTCCAGTTCAGAATCGGCCGAACGGGAGAATGATGCGAGTTGAACATATCCGATATCATCGGTTACCATGCCATAATACGGCACCGCATCAAGTTTGATATTCGCACGGATGATCTCAACATCGAATGGTTCTTCGATCGCAAATCGCTTGATCGTCAGAACAACTTTCGTCCCTGGTTGTCCGCGAATCTCCTGCACAACCACGTCCACGCTCTTGCCCTTGGTAGCAACATCATCGACCTCAATGATCCAATCTCCAGGTAATAATCCTGACCGGTAAGCTGGTGTACCATCTAAGGGAGATATGACCGTGATCCGCTCATTGCGCTGCCCGATCGTGGCTCCGATTCCCCCAAACTCGCCTTTTGTTGAGATCATCAGCGCCTCATATTCCTCTTTTGAGAGAAAATCTGTGTGAGGATCACCCAGCACCTCGATCATACCATCGATCGCGCCCTGGATAAGGCTGTCCGCTGGGAGATCATCTACATAGCTGTTCTCTATTTCCTTCAGGACCTGGTTGAAAATGCGAAGCTGTGTGTATGTATCCGGTCTTGCCCAGAGAATGCTGCTGACGAAAACAACACATACTATCGAAACGCCGACAAAAATGATGAACAGTTTCTTCATACTGTATACCCCTTTCTTACCAACACTTTTTGGACATGAGAAATTACCTCCTGGTTCAATGCAAAAACATCCTTCTCCCCATCAAGAACTTTGATCCTTTTTTTTGCTCTACGGGCAATTCGCAAGAATCCCTCCCTTACTTTTTCATGGTAAGCCAATGCTTCACTTTCCATACGGTCATCGAATGTTCCCCGTTTTCGACCTTTAATAATATCGATATCAACGAGAAACGTCAGATCCGGCTTGAGACCGGCAGTGGCAAAACGGTTGAATACTGAAATCAAACGTTCTGGCAGGTGCCGTGCATAGGCCTGATAAACATACGTGGAATCGATATACCGATCAGTAACAACCACCTCTTTCTTTTTCAGAGCAGGCAAGATCTTCTCATAGGTTAACTGACTTCGCGATGCAAGAAATAACAGAACTTCACTCCTGGCATGCATGGTATGGAGCTTTGGATCAAGCAGGATATGGCGGATCGCTTCACCGATATCAGTACCCCCAGGATCCCGAACTGAGATCGTTGGTATATTCTTATCTTTGAGCCAACTGACAAGGGCATCAACCTGCGTTGTCTTTCCACATCCTTCGACTCCTTCGAAACTGATGAAGAGACCACGTGGCATATACTTCAGTTCTTACTAACGTTTCTTTTGTTTTCTTAAACTGTACTTTTTAATATAATTCTCGGTTTTTTCACGGCAAATATAATCAGGGTATTGTACAGGCGGTGATTTAAAAAAGTAACTTGATGGTTCGATTATCGCTCCGCTTAATTTTTTATCGAGCGCGAGTTTAGCACACCGAATTGCGTCGATCACAACACCGGCAGAATTTGGGGAATCCCATACTTCAAGTTTCAACTCAATGTTCAAGGGAACATCACCGAATGTCCTGCCTTCAAGTCGCATGTGAGCCCATTTTCTGTCTTTGAGCCAGGCAACATAATCAGATGGCCCGATATAAATATTATCGGGCGCCATATGGTATTTAAGCAGCGAGGTTACGGCCTGAGTCTTTGACACTTTTTTCGAAACCAACCTTGACCGCTCGAGCATATTCAGAAAATCAGTGTTTCCTCCCACATTCAACTGAGAAGTGCGTTCTAACTTGACGCCCCGGTCATTGAAAAGATTGACCAGTATTCGATGTAATATGGTCGCACCAACCTGGGACTTTATATCATCACCGAGTACGGGTAAACCCCGCTCACTGAAACGACGCTGCCAGTATTTCTGACTGGCAATAAATACCGGGATGCAGTTGATAAAAGCACAACCTGCAGCAAGTACCTGCTCAACATACCACTTGGTCGCCTCTTCACTGCCCACGGGGAGGAAATTTATGACAACATCTGTTCTGGTGTGCTTCAATAATCCAACGATATCAGCGGTTGGTCCAGGAGCCTTTTTGATTATTTGAGAAAGGTAGTATCCTAATCCATCATGGGTCATGCCCCGGACCACCGGTACATGTAATTTCTTAACTGTATGGAACTTTATCGTGTTATTCGGCTTCTTATATATCGCTTCGGCAAGATCTTTGCCCACTTTGTTGCGGTCAATATCAATACCGAGGGTGAATTCGATGTCTTTTATATGATATCCACCCAGCCTCGTATGCATGATCCCGGGGATGAATTCACTTTCACCAGCCTTCTTATAATAACTCACTCCCTGGACCAAACTGGATGCGCAGTTGCCAATACCAATAAGTGCAACATTGATCTTACCCATCAAACCTCCTTAAGAAGATTGTACATTTTTTATAGAAAAAGTCAACGCTATTGAAGAATTACTTGATTTTTATGACCTTATGTATAGAGGTATGCTCAACATCCTGAATTTGGATAAAATATATACCACAGGGTGCAGACCGACCACGAGTATCAATCCCTGACCAGATGATCGTCTGCATCATTTCCGTGCGTATATATTTTTGCGTATGTACGAGACGTCCAGAAATATCATAAACTGTAACTTGCACTTCGGATCCCACTGTATGTTCCTGACCCTGCCACTGGATCATGCATCGATCGATAAATGGACTCGGGAAGACTTTAAAGCCCGTTTTGAGGTCTGTCATAAGACCGGAGCTCTCATCGATACCATAAAATCCAGACCTATAACACCCGGAATTGTAAGGATCATAATGAAAACGTGGCCACTCATAGTCCGTTGCATCAAGATCGAAGACATGAAACGCAAGATCAGACCCACCAACCATAAGCTCCAAAGCACCATCAAGATCGATATCATATACGGCTGGCGTAGGTTCGAGCCGGTTCCCCAATTTGATCGGAAACCCAGGCACCATTGTTCCGGAACCAGTATAGGCATACATATCCCACTCTGTACTGCCACATAGAATGTCACTCACACCATTATTATCAGCATCTGCAAGAGCCGGCGGGTAAGCATTGTGCCCCCGGATCGGAAACCCTGGAAGCAAATTACCGGTTGAGTCGAATACCATGATACCAGCATCGAGCCCATCATTAAAGCATAATATCACCTCAGGTCGTCCATCTCCCGTGATATCGCCGCATGCCGGTGATAGTTCAATATAATCAGCCAGGGCTGGATACTGCCAGGATATCATTCCATCGATGTCCATAACTGATAGACAATAAGATGGACCCCCGGCGTAGAAACAGATCTCAAGGTCACTGTTCCCATGGATATCTCCGATGATCATGCTGTTCCCCTGGCCCAAGACGGCAGATATTGGGAATGGGTCCATATACTGTCCAGTATGATCCCAGACAAACACTGAATCTGATTGATGACCGCCCGCGCATACGATCTCTGGAAAACCATCGCCATTGAGATCACCTACTGCTGGCGTACCCAGAATATTACCGTAGAGTTTTTTTAATAAACCGCTTTTTGCATGAAAGACCGCTGAACCATCATGGTTGAACACGTAAAGATGTGCAGAGAAAGAAGACAATGCAATGATCTCAAGATCATTGTCCCCGTTGAGATCGGCAAGCACAGGAGAAGAAGCGAATCCCCCGCCCTGGCATGACTTGGGCCAACCAGGCAATACAGTGGTATTACTGTCAAGTGGATTGTAGCGAATGGCATAAAGATTGTCTATACTCCGCATTACACCGAATATTATCTCGAGCGAACCATCTCTATCAACGTCCCCGATCGCTGGAGATGCCCATATATAATTTGATCCGGCATTAAAAAGACGCGGATCAGTCCCATTCACGGGCGTCCCGTCACAGTGCCACGCATAAATACACCCGTCAAGCCCTGATGTGATCACCTCAAGACCAGGATAGAAGGGATCGATATCACCGAAGTTTGGGGATCCGTATTGATAACCATAAACATCTTGTGGCCATCCTGCAGAATAAGCCGGGTTGATTTGCATACAGAGCGTATCATTACCATTACCATGGTTCATCGATGAGTCAACTGCCTGTACATAATAATAGTACGGTATATCAGGCTGTACAGAAAAATCCTCAAAATGACTGATCGGTTCAAGTCGATTGTTTATCAAAGAATACGGACCATTGTATTGGAGTGAGCGGTATATACGGTAACCACGGACCATAGGCAACTCATGCCATTTCAATCTGATTGTACTCTTGCCGCTGAAGATCCGTAAAGAGTCCACGCTCGGGACGGTTGCATATACGATCGGCTGGATATCCTGTTCGCTCCCGTTCTCATATACTCGTACCTCCACCTCAACACGGCAATTCGGTGATTGACGTACAACCACGAAACGATCAGGTTCACTACTTACCACCTCATTTGGCGAGATAACCCCGAAGCTAACAACACTGTCCAGGACAATGACCGTATCGTTCAGAGAGCGGAGCAGAGCATTTACACCATTTGCGCTTGCATGGCCGTAATTAACGACCAGGGAGGTCATTTCTATCGTATCTCCATGAACTGAAACTGAATAGGTAGTAGCGAAATATTCAAGATCGGATGCCCGGGATATTATCTGAAAGGTATCCTGAGTGGATGTGCCACTGTAATCCAGCATTAGGTCGAAGTTCAACGAGTGGTCATCCGGAAGGCGGTCAGAGATTGAAAACATGAAGGGTGACATGTTCGTTGCTGTTCCACCGGGTATCACGTTCGGAAATGATGCGGTATCCGTGATCATTGTTACAAATGTATCTGAACAAGCAAGAATTCCCGTAACTCCTGTTGCCGTCGAACCGCCGGTATTGGTTACCTGGACCTGCAGCCAGATCGTCTCACCAGGATTGATAATGCCGTTGCTGTTGTGTGCAGTATCGATCACAGCATTGCTGGAATAGGTACAGAATGGTCCAGCTGAAGCAACATACACTGAATCACGAAATGGTATATGGTCATCCACCATGAGGGTATAGGTGAGGTAACCGGCTGAGGATGCCTTGATCGGTGTTACAAAACTATTGGTGGCACTTGAATCAACCGTATAGGTATCATTTTGTTTATAAAAAACCGCCTGCACCGGCTTTGGCTTTACATGAGGGTCATAGGTGATAAAGAGTGTATCATTACCGACCCTTAGCGTTTCCGGGGTCACGACCACCGGGGTAAGGTCAATAGGCCGTCGTCCCCATACTGATATCGTCGGATCACCGAGCAGGGTAATGGACAGTTGATGTACCCGGTGCCAGTTGTTCCATTGAGCATTGCCGATATAATTTATTTTCCCGTATGTTAGCGCCTTACCAAGGAGCGTGCAGAACGCTGAATCCAGCAAACATTTCATGTATTCTTTGTGAATACTCCCTTCACTCGAGCTGGTTGGTCCGATATAAGCAATTCCCCCGCCATCGGGATTACGAACCCAGTGTTCACCCAGGCAATTCGCAGGGAAAGGATTCGTATAACAGGTTACTACAAGCAATAAACCATTACATGGGTTATTATGCAACTCATCATAAAAATAGTTATTAATGTAAACACGAGGCGCGGCAAATCTGATGCACATTATATTGACATCACCGTGCCCCACGCCCGCGACCAATCCAAATCCCCTGTTCAAAGAATCGCGCAATGCGACCAGATCCAGATTCCCGAGGGTTTCATCGATAAATGATCGTGTAAAATAGGGCGGGATGTGCTCGGACATTTCATAGGCATAGGGTAAACCAGGCCAGTTAGATTCAAGATTCGAACTGAAAAAAAGCGCATTTTCCTGGAAGGTTGTATTCGATGGAAATATGTATGTTCGTACTTTTTCCAAATAAGCCTGCACATCGCTCGCATTCCTGGAAGGTATCCTCCCAACAAAGATATCCGAATACAGATCCAGACTATCGGACACTTCGCCGAATTTCTCGTCCCCGTCGAAATTCCATGTACCGTCCAGATCCGAGTAATAGAGATCCGAACCAAAAGGAAGCCATAACTGAGTATATATTACCGACCGATCGACCCAGACCATGCGTGTCGGCACGTAATCATGATCGCCACCAAGGATGGCAAAACTCGTACCCCACTGCACCATAGCATCCTTCAAAAATTTCCGAATGCGTTCTGGATCATCGACTCCATGGTAATTCTGACGGATCCATGAGATCGTTTTGACCACGGTATTGATGCCCAGTTTCTTCTTCACCGGAATGTATTGCTCATAAGCATTCTTTTGAACGTTATCTGTGATGATAACCAGGTCAACCGGCGGACCGATCAAAGATGGAAGATCGGTCGGCAGTGAATCGCCATCCACCTTGGTCACCTCAGTCTGCGGGCAATAGCGGCTATTGGTCAGATCTCCATCATTTACAATTGCCTGCGCTATGAACGATGTAAATGCGTTGTGGCTGAAATCGGATTCCCGGATAGGTGCCATCGGGATATCCGCGGTACGCGTTTGTACATGTACTTTTAATCGTCGTAAAACGAATAATTGTCCGGTTGCTGGTATATAGGAAAATGGTGCTACAGTGATCTGGAGAATACGATACCCGCGGATCACCCCGCAATCAAAACTCAGTACGGGTTCGATTGGAATTCGCTCAGATGAACTGTAAACGACCGGATCAGGTTTCGTGAAAAACCGCTCTTCGCCAATCGCAAAATCCTGCTGTTTCGGGTACAATATAAATTCCCCGTACAATTCCTGCCACACGGATTCCTCGGTTGTAATACCTGTTACAACCTTATTCCTGTCGATCAGATATGTGTAGGTGGTTGCCGGGATTTCCGGCATACCTGATTCGAGCGGCTGTACCGAGACCCCCTCAATAAAAAGACGATCATAGCCTTCATGCTCTTCTTGATGGTACGCCAGGGTATGGAGGGGAATATCCAGGGTGATCCCAAAAGACACAGTCATCATCAGGAGCAGTATGGTCGATTCCTTTATCATATATATAGAATTATAATAGGACACTCATCCTTGTCAAGATACCATAAAACCAGCCGGTTACGTCGTATTGACACCAGAATCGATTTACATATAATTGCACATGAATCATCGATACAAAAAAGCATTTTTTTGGTTCTTGTGTATCTCTATGATCTCCCTGCTCCTACCCATTTACCTGCACGGACAGAACACCTCTGCTCCGGTCGATGCAAACATGTTCAGCGGACTGGAGAAACCGGTCGTATCTGATGAATACATTCTCATGCCCGGGGATAGCATCCTCGTAACGATTACCGGGGCAACCAACTATTCATACCTGACCGGAATAACCTTTGAAGGAAAGGTTCTTATAGAGGTACCTGTCTCATCCATGCCAACAGCACAGGGTGTTTATATACCACAATATGATGTCGTGAATGCGGTTCAGATATACGGCGTTACCATGAAGCATGCCAAGGATTCTCTTCTAACCGTATTCTCGAGATATTTCAGGAATATCTCGGTCGATATCACCCTCACCGGGATGCGGCAGTTCATGGTCTTCGTCGCCGGGGAAGTTATGAGACCGGGGATGACCTATGCCCGACCAGTGGACCGTGTTTCGACTGCAATAAATCGTGCCGGGGGTGTCACCACGCTTGGATCACGCTCAACGATAAAGATCGTTCGGGACGGTGAAGAAATCCAGACCGCGGATCTGGAGTTATTCGAACAGACAGGCAATACACAGGTAAATCCATTCATCCAGGATGGTGATATTATCATCGTCTCACTCATGGCACAATCAGTCATTGTCAAGGGCGCGGTTTTTGGTAAACGCGGCTATGAATTGCGTGTTGCGCAACTGACCGCAGCGCGTGAGCGCACGAGTGAAGGTCTTTATGAATTGATCCAGGGAGAACGGGTTTCTGATCTCATAAGAAAAGCCGGTGGCACTACGCCGTGGGCTGATCTCTCACACACTTACATTGAGCGTGACAGCATTAAGATCGGCATCGATCTGAGTGCAGTCCTTGTCGATGCGACCAGTCAGGACAACATTGAAATTATTGACGGCGACGTCCTCATTGTTCCATCGGTCAATGCGATCGTCTATGTCCAGGGACAGATCACTGCTCCCGGAGCCTATACTTTCCAGCCCAATCTCAAGGCCATGGATTATATCGGTCTTGCTGGCGGACCACTCGCTGAAGCACATTTAGGCGGCGCATATGTTGTGCGCAATAAAGAAAAAATCTCAATCCAAAAAGATCCGACCATCATCGAGGGAGACCGGGTCTACGTACCGCGACTCATCTTCAAATTCTGGCAGGACTATGTAGAAATCGGTGCGGTTGTTGCCTCGCTCCTTATATCATATCTCACGCTGCGGTCAGCCAATCCTTAGCGCACGTGCCAGGTATTTTAGAAAATCGCTATTTCTGTAGATATACTCACAGCTTTATCCGGACGCATCGAGCCGACAAACTCAAATTAAAATATCTTTGAATGAATAGGAGGTATCTGTGGGCATATTACTGTTAACGTTGCTCTTTTCTGCGATCCAACCTCCAGGGACGCCTATGGTACAGGACGTTCCTAATGATGCGGGGGGAAGCCTTATGATCTCGTGGCAGCCATCTGCAGATGATGTACAGTGCAGCGCTTATAATATCCTGCGTTCTGTCGATGGTGTGTCGTTTGAATCGATCGGCATGGTCCCCACCGGCACCACGCAGTACATGGACAGACAGGCAGCACCAGGGGTCAAATACCAGTATCGGATCCTCGCCGTAGGGCACGACGGAACTACCGGTGAATCCATGATCTCTGATCCTTGTGCAAGCAAGGGGCAATGGTTCCATACCGGGAAACTGAATATCCTGATCGGTTTCCTGCTCTATGCGGTAATCCTGCTGTATTTTATTTACCAAACACGCGTTGGAAAAAAGATGTATATCCGACCGATCGCCGGTCTGGAAGCACTCGATGAAGCGGTTGGACGGGCCACGGAAATGGGAAAACCTATCCTCTATGTACCAGGTCTTTCAACGATCGCTGATATCGCTACGATCGCATCGTTGAATATCCTGTCCCGTGTGGCTAAAAAAGCCGCAGAATATAATACAACGCTCCTTGTCCCGAACCGTGATCCGGTTGTCTTTACTGTTGCTCAGGAGATCGTAAAACAAGCGTATATAGATGCTGGAAGGCCTGACGCGTACAATCCCGACAATGTCTATTTTATCACTGGTAATCAATTCGCCTATGTCGGTGCGGTATGCGGCACAATGGTTCGAGAAAAACCAGCAACCAACCTCTTCCTCGGTTATTTCTGGGCAGAATCACTCCTCCTTGCAGAAACCGGTGCTGCTACTGGAGCGATCCAGATCGCGGGAACGGATTCAGTCTTCCAATTGCCTTTTTTTATAACCGCCTGCGACTACACTTTGATCGGTGAAGAATTGTATGCAGCATCTGCATATTTATCACGTGATCCCCTCCTTTTAAGCACACTTAAAGGTCAAGACTGGGGCAAAATGCTCATTCTTGCGATCCTGATCATTGCGTCGATTCTCATCCTCCTGGGTTTCAACCAGGTCTATTCACTGTTCACAGTACAATAAAGGAGGCATTGTGAAAAAAACTGTTCCATTACTAATCTGCGGGATCCTTGGTGTCCTCATGATCATCCAGTTCTTTGTCCCCCACTCAGTGAGTCAGGGATTCTTTGATCATAGTTACCGATGGTATATTGCGATCGCCGGCTTTGCCTGGGTCCTTGGTACGGGAAGTCTGATAAAACACCATACAGACAAAATTCGAAGGAAAAAATCAAAATGGTACCTCAGTATCGTAACCCTTGTTGCCCTCGTGGTAATGGCTGTGCTGGGGATTTTCTGGGGCATTCAAGCCGGTACGTTGTTCATGACCTTTTATTCCAATATCATTCTACCACTGGGAGCAGCCATGTACGCAATCCTTGCTTTTTACATGGCCTCAGCGGCATTCCGGGCATTTCGCGCCCGGTCCATGGAAGCAACAGTACTTCTCGTTGCCGCATTCATCGTCATGCTTGGAATGGTGCCTTTCGGTGAATTCATCTGGTCTGAGATACCGGATATCGCTGAATGGCTTTTAAGTGTGCCTAATACGGCTGCAAAACGCGGCATTATTTTCGGTGTAGCCTTTGGCGGAATCGCAACCGCACTCAAGATCATCCTTGGTATTGAACGTTCATGGCTGGGAGGAGGAAAGTAATATGAATTTTTGGGAAAAATTATCTAAATTGCCACGCCAGTGGGTCTATATATTTCTTGCCATATTTGTCCTCTTCCCTCTTCTCGTTCCCCTTGGCTTTCCGATCAAAGTCATGCCAAAAAGCCAGCAACTATTTGATGCGATCGACAAACTCGACGGGAATTCCAATCCGGTACTGATATCCTGCGATTTCGATCCGCAATCTATGCCGGAACTCTACCCGATGCTTGTTGCCTTGTTGCGTCACTGTTTTGCCCGGGATGTAAAGGTTCTGGTAATGGCACTATGGCCACAAGGTCCCGGTCTTGCGGAAATGGCACTTTCAGATATCCCCCCGAATTATGACAAGCACTATGGAACTGATTTTGCATTTTTAGGTTACAAATTCGGCGTTACGGCTGTCCTTCTGGGAATGGGCGATAATATCAAGGGAGTTTTTCCTCGAGACTACTACGGAACATCGCTGGATTCGATCGAACTTACCGCAGATATGCAAAATTATGAAGACATCAGCATGATTATGACCCTTTCAGCCGGTGATCCAGGATGGCGTGCATGGTTGTTATATGCCCAATCCCGTTATCAGGCGAATCTTGGGATCGGGTGCACTGCTGTTTCAGCCGCCGATGTCTATCCATACGTTGAAACCGGTCAGGTGGTAGGCTTACTTGCCGGCATGAAGGGAGCATCTGAATACGAAGAGCTTGTCTACAATGCTGAATACTCTGAAGGCCGTCGAACTGCGTCGCAGGGTATGGACGCACAGTCACTCGGTCATCTCCTTATCATGATCTTTATTATTATTGGCAATGTCGCCTACTTCATCGTAAGGAGGAAGCAATGAACTTATCACCTGACCCATGGGTTTGGCTTGCTGCCTTTTTAACCCTCTGCATCTTTTCCTTTTTGTTCAAGGACAATCTATTATACCAATTCGCCGAACATCTGTTCGTCGGTATCTCTGCCGGCTATCTGATCGCGATCACCTGGCATAATCAGATGTACCCTAATCTATTCGAACCACTTCTATTCCAGGGACAGTTCCTTTACGTAATACCTCTACTCTTTGGTCTTGCGTATTTTGCCCGGTTTATACCGAAGATCGGCTTCCTGGTTCGCTACCCGATCGCCTTCGTCCTTGGCTGGGGATCGGGTGCGATCATTCCAGCCCTGCTCCAGCGCGATCTTTTCAGACAGACACAGGGAACATTGTTCGTGCCACAGGCATTTGCCCGCTGGGATACTGGATTGTGGGCAGTCGTCATCATGATCGGGGTAATATGTACGCTCATTTACTTTTTCTTCTCGCGCGAACGCAAAGGCGTCTTAAAAATGGGATCGCATGTCGGAATCATATTCTTGATGCTTGGCTTTGGTGCTTCGTTCGGTTATACGGTGATGTCCCGTATCAGTCTATTGATCGGACGGTTCCAGTTCCTACTCGGACCGTGGCTGGGGATAACACAGTAGGGCATTGCGTAGGGCGTAATATGCTGATAATCTGATACTCTGCCCGCTGACACTCTGGTATCCTGATATACTTTTGCTTAACGCTGCTATCGCACCAAACGCAAATAACGCATCAAACGGTGTTTCAGGATGTTTTACAGCATCGCTCGGATGTTAGGTATCAATTCCATCGCTCTGTCATACTTGGCGATCGGAATAATATAAAATCCATCCACATGATCCTTGAGCTGTTTAGCCATATCGAGTAATAACTGCGTTTCATCCCCTTCTTCTATCTTGGTTATGTACTGATATGGGATACCGAGAAATTTCATCAAAGCGAAAGCACGCTTTTTTGTATGGAGGTAGGAAAGCCCAGCAATGATCTTTATTGTCGGGTAACGCTGTTTAAATTCCTTGATAATAGAAAGAAAACGCGGTATATCGAATACTGGCTGGGTGAAGAAAATTTCCGCTCCTGACGCACATTTCATCGCGGTTTTAACAAACTCCCCGTTCACGTTCGGCACATTTGGATTAAAACTCGTACATAAACAGAAATCATGTGCTCTGATCGCGCGACGTGCAGAAGTAACCCCACTACGTAGACGCTGTGCCATCTCAAGCAGTCTTGATGAGTTCAATTCAAAGGCACTGCGTCCTTCAACCGGACTATCTCCGGTCACACAAAGGATATTCTCGATCCCAAGGGCTGCTGCGCCGAGTAAATGACTCTCAAACCCCAGCGAGGTGAAATGACGGGCGACAAAATGAGGTATCGTCTCAATACCGATTTTTTCCTGAATAATATGCGCGAAACAGAGCGCGTCCGGACGTAGTTTTCCCAATGGATTGGATGGGATATTGATCGCATCGATGTAATCCTTGAACGGTGCTAACGTGCGACAGAGTGTTTCCGCGCATACGCTTAAGGGAAGCAGGATCTCAAGGGTAATTATTTTTTTTGTCTTTGATCTCTCACGAAGCATATTCTATGGGTATTACTCTACACGATCCGTTTTAACAACCGGAGTCCTTCCATGACTGTAGAAGCCGCACCAAATGCACCAATATCCCTGGCAAACTGTTTGCTGACATTCGGACCACCCACGATCACCTTGGCCGGGACACTCTTGTCTTTAAGACGTGTAATAACATTCGCCATCTCTGGCATGGTCGTGGTGAGTAGAGCACTCAATCCAACCACATCGGCTTTATATTTCTTTGCTGCCTGGACAATATTCTCAGCATCAACGTCTTTTCCCAGATCGATCACCTGGTATCCAGCCGATTCAAAGATCATGGCTGCGATATTTTTACCTATGTCATGAATATCACCTTTAACTGTGGCAAGGACAATAGTTCCTTTGTTCTTTTGTTTGGGCAGATGTTTTTTTACCAATTCCAGGGCTTGCTGTGCAGTGTTCGCAGCACGCAACAGATCCGGGATAAAGGCTTGTCCGGTTTCGTACTGCTCACCTATCTGCTTCAATGCTCGTGCAATGTAGGAATCTATGATATCCTGGGATGGAGTATTTTTTTCTATCAGACGCCGGGTATACTCAATGCTCATGTGTTGATCACCCTGTATAATCGCCGAAACCAATCCATCCACTCCTGTCTTCTTGTATTCCTTCTTTTCGAACCTCGGTACTTTATCGTCTTCACGTACCTGGGCGATATATTCGGTTACCCTCCCCTGGTAAAGAGCACGACACGATAAAAGTACAGATTGCACTTCCCGGCTCAATGGATTCACGATCAAAAAAGTCGCTCCATGTGCGATCGCCGCACTGATAAGAGAGGCATTCAGGCGTCCACGTGATGGTAATCCAAAAGATACATTCGATACCCCAATAATTGTTTTTAGCTCCTGTTTGCCAAGGAGACGGATTGTTTCCAAAGTAATTGTTACCTGATCATGATCTGTAGCGGCAGAAAAAACGAGCGGGTCAAAGATCATATCTTCGCGACTGAATCCGATTATCCGACCTATTTTCAAGGCAAGCCGCGCGTTTTTCAGCCGTTCGTTCACTGTGCGCGGAACCTTTTTCCCGATCAGCGATATCACCGCTTTAAAACCATATTTCTTGATCATGGGTAGCCAGGTGTGGAGTTCCTTTGCGCGCGCTGGGACAGAATTCAAAACCCCGATACCAGGATAAAAACGAAGTACCTGTTCGGCTGCCTGCAGATTCTGGGTATCAATGAGAAGTGGTAGTTTTGATGTTTTTAGAACTTCTCTAACCGCTTTGCTCAAGGTCTCGGCTTCATCCCGGTCTATGATAAAAGCGTTTACATCAAGAATATCAGCACCTGCAAGCTCCTGTTTCTTCGCCTCATCACTGAATATACGATAATCATCCTTTAACAGACATTCCTTGACCCGTTTTCGCCCCGAAGGATTCATGCGCTCGCCGATAACGGCAAATCCTTTTGCCGAAGGAGCAAAAATACTCCGTGGGGATACAAGCGCAAAAGAACGTTTATGTCTCCTGGCTTTGGGTAGACTATGTTTTTTCTTCAGAAATTTAATGTAATCCGGGGTTGTACCACAACATCCACCGATTATATTCGCACCGGCTTTTACATAACGTGAGTAGTAACGCGCAAGTTCCCGGTCAGAAAGACTGTGTTTAATCGTGGTACCGTGTATCTGGACTGCACCGGCATTAGGTTTTACAATCAAAGGGAGTGAAGTTACCCTGAACATTCGATCGATCGCCTCAACGGCAACATCAGGAAGTGTACAATTGATACCAATACCTTTTGCCCCCAATGCATCGAAAGTACGCGCAAGAACCTCAGGACTTTCACCCATGATCGTATATCCGTTGTCCTGTAAGGAAAAAGATACTAAAATATCGGATGAGAATTCCCGTACTGCCAAAAAAGCGGCTTTTGCCTCGATCAATGATGTGAAAGTTTCAATAAAGAATGACTTGATACCAGATCTATACAGGACTTGCGCGATCCTCCTGTATACACTGACTGCCTCTTCGAACGCGAACGTTCCATAGGGTTGTATCAACTCGCCTAAGGGACCGATATCTCCCATCACATGCGCTTTCCGACCTGCAACCTTGTGGGCGATACGACTTCCAGCGCGCAGTACGCGAGAGAGCATTTGATCTCTGATATTCGCCGGATTTGCACTGAATGTATTGGTTAAGATGATATCCGATCCTGCATCCACATACGCTTTCTGTATTACGGTTACTTTACCTGGATCCCGCACATTGAGGATGCTCGGAGATTCACCCGGTGCCAGTCCTTTATCAAGCAGATTCGTGCCCGTCGCTCCGTTCAGGAGGACGATCCGCCTCTTTACCAGACGCAATATCCGCTGCATTGTCTATTCTATCCTTTTTGCACTTAGAGTCAACACATTCCCTCGTAATCTACAAAGGAAAAAAAGAAAAGGGCAGATAGTATCTGCCCTTTTCCGCACGTCTTTAGTACATCAGTTCATGATAATGAATTTCCCGGTTTGCACACGAAGATTCTGCAGATCATGGACTACGAGATGATACCCTCCCCATGTCAGAAGATCCAAGTCATTGATCGAATAAGTGAATGTACCTGCCTTGCCGTCGAGGATATGAGCATACACCTTTTTCCCTATGATATCATATATGTCTGCATACAGATCAGTTAACGCCATCTGGGTCATAGTGAAGCACAATTTTGAATGGTAATCACTTAGATATAACTACTATTGAACCAATGGTCGCCTGAATTATATCCTGGGCATCCCCCTGGTTTACTGAGATCTCGTAATAACCTGAACTACCTTTAACTGTCACAGGTTCCCCTGACTTTCCTTCGGCATAACATGAGACATGAGGAACAATCACATCATTTACGCGTAATTCATGTACTGCGATTGATACAGGTATATTGGTGATACAATTCCCAAACCGATCGATATAGATGATCTCCCCGGTGTTAGGATTGCTCTTCTTATTGAATCGGGGAAATTCAAAACGCAGGCAATCAGCAATTTCTAATTTCTTATAGGGTATCGAACTGTTCATTGAAAAACAGGCAGCGGCAGGGCCAAATACATCCCGGCCATGGAAGGTTGCACTCGCATACTCGGGCACAGGAAGGTTATATACGATTGCATCATTTTCCATTACATAGGAGAGTATACCATTATCCGGCGCGATGAATACATACCCTTTGGATACAACCGCTATTCCTCGACGCTCACTGCCCACACCAGGATCAACTACGACCAGATGCACTGTGCCCTGAGGGTAATTCTTGAAATACTGAGAAAGAATGAATGCAGCACAATAGATATCATGCGGTTCGATCGAGTGGGTAACATCGACGATCACAGCATGTTTGTTTTTCTTAAGGATCTCTCCCTTGACCGCAGCGACGAACCAATCAGACAAGCCGAAGTCAGAGAGGAATGTTATGATCCCCGATGGTTTCATAATCCTTGAGTAACCATACCATATCACGTTTTGTCGTGATCGATTCGATACGCTGATACCAATCCTTGGGCAAGATCTGACTCATGACCATACCCCCACGGATAACAAGCGGGGCGATCTCTGATCGGTTTATGATCTTGTCCGACTTGCGAATGAGCAGAACAACAAGCAAAAAAACAAAACATACTATCAATCCTTTGATAAACCCGAGCATAGCTCCAAACAACCGGTCGAAAATGCTAAGTGGAGTCGCACGTAGACCTTTTGAAATGATCCTGCCGAGAATCGAAACGCCAACAACTACAACGATAAAGATAGCAAGAAAGGCAAGAAAGCGCGGGATCCCGAGCACATCATTGAAATTTATCGCCAGGATATAACCCGCAATGATCCCGGCAATATCAAATGCGCCCCTTATCAGACCCATGAACATTCCATGCATTACGAGCGCAACAATTATTATTATTATTACGATATCGATCCAAGTCATGGTGAAATTATAGATAGCACGGTCTGCAAGTCAATGATCTATTGTTATCGCAGATCGAAAGGGAATACTCTTGACATGAAAAAAGAAATATCTATACTCAAACCAGTACTATGATAAAGAACCGCAGGTCATTGCATTCGAAAGACCCAGTTGCCTATGTCAAGGACCATTTTGACCATCTATTCACCAATCCCGCCGCAGCTATTATCATTATAGATACTACCGGACGTATCCGTTTCATAAACGATTACGTATTGCGAATGACAAAATATCATAAGAAAGATATTATCGGAAAGCAGTTCATGAACCTTATCTCCTCTGAATCGAAACCGATAGTACAGGCGGCATTCAAGAAACTAAAGAAAGGCAAGGGGATCATTCCCTATGAATTCACAATCTTTGATCGAGATGGTAGTAAATTGTATGTCAAAGCGACCGCTTCCCCTCTGATAAAAGATGGAACGGTAATTGGCATGATCGGTTTTGCGACGAACAATACAGAATATCGAACCACTGTTGATCACCTTTCGAAAATGGTTAAGGAGCTCTCATTCCTGTACACTATCGGGAAAGAACTGGCGTCAACGATCGATCCTGACCTGCTCTTCTCTAAAATTCTTATGTACTTAAGCAGCACCTTTGGTTATGAACGTGCCGGTATCTTGCTTATAGATGAAAGTGGGAAGTATCTCCGTGTTCATGCAAACACGAAACCATTTCCCAATTGGCGTCGTGAAAAAAGGATAAAACTCGGACAGGGGATCACTGGATATGTAGCGAAGACTGGTAAATCATACTCTTCTAACAATACGAAAAAAGAAAAGCGATATATTACTTTTGACCGAAGAACCAAGTCAGAAATTGCTGTTCCGCTGAAACACGGGAGAAAGACGATCGGTGTCATTAATGTTGAGCGATACCAATATGATGCATTTGACGAAAATGACCTACATATACTTACACTGATCGCAAATCAGGCTGCAATAGCGATCGAGAATAGCCGATTGTATGAATCACTTGAGGAGAGTTATCTGGACACGATAAAAGCACTCGTATCAGCAATGGAAGCAAAGGATCACTACACCCGTGGTCATTCTGAAAGAGTACGCAGATATGCGATCAAGATCGCGGATAAATTCAAACTCGATGAAAAACAAATGAAAGAACTGAATTATGCAGGATATCTCCATGATATCGGCAAGATCGGCATTAAAGATACCCTGCTCAGTAAAGTTGAACCTTTGACTAAAGAAGAGTACGAACGTATTAAAAGACACCCGGAGATAGGTAATGGAATACTGAAAGATATCAAACACCTGTCTTCGACCTGTGCGATCATCCGTTGTGAACATGAACGTTTTGATGGAAATGGATACCCGAATGGTCTTAAAAAACACAAAATACCGATCGGTGCGCGCATTATCGCGGTCGCTGATGCATTTGATGCAATGACAACCGACCGTCCTTACCGTAAGGCCATTAAAAAAACCGAGGCGATCAAAATCATCAAGCAAGAGGCAGGAAAGCAATTCGACCCTGAGGTTGTCCGGGTATTCATTAATATCCTGAAAAAAAGAAGTAAATAAGACTGCACTGATTCTTGACCAATTACAAATAATCACTACAATCTTTGTATGGAACATAAAGAATTATTAGCCAAAATTATAGAATTAACTGATGGATATAAAGGAGAGGACGAGCCAGGAAAACGGATCACGTGGCTCGAGCACTTATTAAAGGCCTACCAGCGCTATTTACCGTCACGCATCATTGACCGTATCAAGATCGATCCGGCTGCGAAACGCGTCCAGGGAGAACGCAGGAATATCACCGTTGCTTTTGCTGATCTATCTGGATTCACATCTCTGTCTGAAACCATGGATGCGGAGGATATCGCCAATGTCATTAACGATTTCTTCACACGTATGCTCAAGATCGTATTCAAATACGAAGGTAGCGTCGACAAATTCCTGGGTGATGCCATCATGGTCATCTTCGGAGCTCCGATCGCACACCATGATGATCCAGAGCGTGCAGTCCGTGCTGCCCTTGAGATGCAACAGGAAATGAAAGTATTCAACGAAAAGAAAAAATTTGACCAACCACTCTCAATGAGTATCGGCATCAATACTGGACCGGCTGTAGCACTAAATGTTGGTTCTGATACACGAATGGAATACACTGTGATCGGCGACACGGTGAACCTGTCTGCCCGGCTTGAGAAGGTAGCCACGGCTGGTGAGATCATAGTGAGTGGCTATACCTATCAACAGATCGATGATGTGGTGGATGCAGAAAAACGTGCTTCTGTGCGTGTAAAAGGTAAACGCAAGCCGATCCAGATATATCTGGTTAAGGGTATGCAGGAGCATTATAAACTACCCGACATTACGACACTAAAACTTATTGGACGCCAGGACGAGATGGCCACGATAACCTCATGTATGGAACGTGTAGAACGCAAAATGCCAGTTTTACTCGGGGTGGTCGGTGAGCCAGGATCAGGAAAGACACGTCTTGGAGTTGAAACCACAATACGCGCAAAAGAACGGAATTTTACGACGCTGAGCGCTCGGTGTATGACATATACCACAAATACTGCGTATATTGCAGTCAAGCAACTTCTGAACGACCTCTTTAATATCAAATCTAGCGCAAACGAGGAAGAAAAGAAACTCGTCATCAGTATGAAATTGAAAACTCTTGGTATGGAACTCGACGCTACTCTCCCCTATATCGGCGTACTCTTCGGTATACAGTTCCCACAATTACAGGGAATACCGCCGGACGAATTGAAGAAAAGGATATTTCAGGTTATCAAACAGATCTTTATCAAAGAATCAACTGTCAAACCACTTCTCATGCGTATCGAGGATCTTCAATGGTGCGATCCAACCAGTATGGAAGTGATCTCATTTCTCCTGGATGATATCGCTGATATGGCACTGATGTTTCTTTTTGAATATCGTGCCGATTATGCATTCCCCTGGTTAAGCCATGCCAAATATAAAAATGTCACATTAAAGAACTTTTCTCCGGAACAAGTCGAAACCTACGCAAAACAGGTTCTGAGGGTCGAAGCGATGGATGATCAAATACCCAAAATAATATCCGCAAAGTCACAGGGTAATCCGCTGTTTGTTCAGGAGATCGTTAAGTTCTTATTAAAAAAAGGTGGCATACGCCGCTATAAAGGAAAGGCGATCGTATCAAGCCGTTTCAAAAAACTCGAGATTGCTGAGTCAATCTCCGGCGTTATCCTCGCACAGATCGATCGTATGAGTGAAGCACAGAGGCACCTCCTGCAGCACGCATCAGTAATAGGAAAAACCTTCTCACCCAAAATGCTCTCCCGCGTACTCAATGTACCGATCGATAACCTCAATGCCGACCTCGAGCGTCTTGAACACTTCGAAGGTATCCTGGTCTCCAGTAAAGAAGATGATACTAAAACATTTGAATTCCTGTCCCCGACTACCTACGAGGTGACCTATAGTTCACTCTTAAAGAACCGTCGTCGCGAACTCCATACAGTAATCGGCAATATGGTCGAGCAGGAATACGGAGAGCGTGTGCCTGAGGTTTTCGAACAATTAGCATATCACTTTTCGCGTTCGGTCAATAAGGGTAAGGGCGCACATTTTTCCAAGCTTGCGGCGGAAAAATCGTATTTTCTGTTCGCTTTACAGGAATCAGTAACTTTTTTCCAGCAGACCATGGACCTGATCGGCACTAAAGATATCAGCATGGAAGAAATACGGATGAAACTGGAGGTGCTGCGCAGGCAGGGTGTTGTTCTGAAAATATTGGGGCGGAATGAAGAATCCCTCAAAAACCAAAAACGCTCTCTCCGCCTTGCAGTGAAACTGGAATCACCTGAAGATGAGGCAAAGGCATGTATAAATATTGGCATATCATACCAGGAAATGGGAGTCCCGGAAAAGGGTTTGAACTACTACACACGAGCGCGGAGAGTAGCAAAGAAGTGTGGTGATATTTCATCCCAGACGTCAGCGGTGAACAATCTCGGCAATTACTACGCGCATACCGGGGATTTCGAGCAAGCCTATTCATATTATAATGAAGTCGTACAAATTAGCGAACAGTCGGGGGATAAACGTATGCTCGCATTTGCCAATCAGAACCTTGCTCGCGTTGCCGTTGCACGGGGGAACTTACCAAAGGGTCTTGAATTTTATACAAAAGCCCATGCAGGATTCGAAAAGCTAGGTGAGAAAGATAGTGTCGCACGTATCCTCAACAACATTGGCATGTTGAACATACAGCTTGGGAATATAGATGCGGCAATGCAAAAACTGAATGAAGGGATGGCACTTGCAGCTGAGATCGGTCACAAAGACGTGGAATCCCTTGCACATGGTAACATCGGCATTATCTTTGCTCAGATGTGGCAACTCGACAAAGCACATGATAAGTTCTCACAAGCCCTGACAATCGCACAAATGATCGGATTTTCAAGCCAAACGATGGGCATGACGATCAATCTCGGGGATATACACCTATTCCGCGGTAATCTCAAACAAGCACTCGATTACCATGAAAAGGCATATGAACTGGCGCAACAGATAAAGGACCCTGTTAATCAAGCACTTGCCCAGAGATCACTCGGATGGGACACTTTTTATACCGGAGATTACCAGAAAGCGATGCAGATGTTCGGCCAAAGCCAGGAAACATTTCAAACAAGTGGAGATCGACGCAATGGAGTACTATCCATGCTGGGTCAGGCTGATGTCCGTGCACATCTAGGTCATTATGAAGAGGTACTGGGTGTGCTTCAAGGTCTGGAGGTAAAAGCGCGCGAGATCAATGATCTCGAGATCCTTGCTGCTGTCCTCGATGTAAAGGTTGATTGCCTTATCGGTCTGGGTCAATATGACGAGGCACGCAAGACCTTAGAAGAACTACCGGATCTGAGTCGCAAGATCGGCAATAAACGACTATATGCGTGGACAATGGCTAAACAAGCATTCATCGCCGCAAGTGGAGGTAATATAGATGGAGCGACTGAATATCTTAACAAGAGCATGACCCTGGCAGGTGAGATCGGTGATACGATACTCTTTCTCCACAACAGTATCACCAATGCCCTGATTGCAGCACGCCAGGGGGATTACACCGAAAGTTTGAATGCCCTTACAAAGGTTGTTGAACAAGCACGTTCTTGCGGTGCACAGGGGTATTTAGCCAGGGGTTTATGGTATACAGCACAGATATTCGGAAAGATCGGTAAGACAGAAGAGCAGAATAACTATACTGATGAATACCGCAAAGTTATCGATAAACTAACAGGTGGATACGATGAACAACAAAAAACCATGTTCTTAAAGAACCTGGAAGTTGCACTATAAAACAAATACTTATATAACAAAAAGGGCGGTCATGTGGCCGCCCTTTTTATTCACTAAGTCCATAAACTATCGTATATAGATGATCTTTTCCATGACAGTCTGTTCTTCAGTGACCAGTTCGCAGAAGTAGACACCTCGTGCAACTTGCATGCCACGTGTATCAGTTCCATCCCAGGTAACCATAGGTATGTGACTGAATGTGATCGTGGAAAGATCGAAGTCACGAACCATCCTGCCGGTTACATCGAAAATACGTAAGACTGCATGCTGACTTGATGCCAGGATGCTTTCATTCATATAGAGATTGACCGAGGAATTAAAGGGATTGGGTACGGCAAACAGTGTCTTCCCAAAGGTAGTTGGATCCGGCATCGACTGCTGCTCTTCGATACCGATGATACTTGCTGTATACTTAGGTACCATCCCGGATGCCAGCCGTGACCAGCGATAGTATTGCGTGATCGTTCCTGTCCCTATCGGATTGAACGGTGGATAGATGTGTGTACGCTGGTTATTGAATTCACTCTGTATGGTTGCAACCATTTCGAACTGATTAGAAGTACTGTATCCGCTGAAGTTCGAGAATGGAATACTGATCTCTGTATAGCGATAATTATTGACAACATTGTCCTCTGAGTACTGACCGCTGTAGGGTGCGAGACCCCAGGAATCCCTGCCGCTCTTTCCCGTGCATTGATACAACCAAATGCTATTGTATGTTTCAAGGATCAAACAGTAATCCGGTCGGAATTCACCCACAGCAGCATTAAAAGGTGCACAGTTTGTCGTCGTACCATTATGAGGAAATGTACTGTCTGCCCCTGAGCCGTCAGTTATGTCAAAATATACCAATAGGTCACCACCATTAACAAAACTCTGACCAGCAAGTCCGATGTAGAACGAGTCAGCATCCCATGAAACGAAAAGTGAATCATTACCGGTCGTGTGTGGATATCTATGAAGGAACTCATACCTCCGCGAGAAATCACGCACATAGTTATCACCGATCACTATGTTATGCGGTGTGATCGAATCACCAGTCACTACCATCTGCGGTTCAGCACCAAGCGCATTATAAAGATCATCATCATCATGGCATTTAAGGGCAAAGATCAGCGTGTCGAGTGGTGGTAGTCCATAGCATATCTCAGTTGCCGGATCATCGACAGTACCAGATGTGAACCATTCCTGGTAGTACTCCTCAGCGGCATTATAGGCGGATTCTGAGGTCATCTTGGTTCGTGAGAACTTCAGCTCATACCCATCATTTACCGGATCACTGAGATCATCATCTGCAACGATCGTCCAGGAGAGTTTAACCTCGCCCTCGCTCAAACCCACCGTATCCGTTGTCAAATCAACAATTGGTTCCGGCTGACATGCTAATCCCAGGTGACCGAGACAGCGTCTGTAATACTCTGCATACGTATGAGGATGGGTCGTGGTCGTGATCGCGGTCGGTATAAAACTGTTATAGACAGTGTTACCTGATGCGCGATCGCCCTCCTTCCATGCCATACTGAACCCAACAGCATATCCAGCATACCATTCATCAAGATCCTTTGTTTCAAGGATTAAACGTCCTCCCTGTCCATCTGTTGGACGAATAGAATCAGGATAGTTATCTACCATCCCTTGATACGCGTATCCCAATTCCTGATTTTTTGCATAGGATAATCCATAGAGCGTATCGATATTACCGGTCGTGGACGCAGCACCATCACCATGGTAATCCGCACGGAAGAGAGAAAAGAGGTAAGTGGTATCATACATGGAGCCGAAATCATTACCATCAACCCACACCGGTTTCTTATATGTTTCCATGAAACTCACGAGTTCTGCGCATTCTAGTGCCGTAATCTCACCGGCACTAGCCAAGGGCGTGCGGTATCCGAGATCCAGGAAAACTGCATCATAGTCACTCAGATCATCACCACTCCGTCGAGTCGGGATCGTATCGGCAACAATCACGAAATACTGATTATTGGTATTGAGCTCCATTATCTGATCCAGAATCGCAATATCAAGGTCTACATACACGGAATCCGGCTCATTGATAGGATCCTCATTCCATGGCGTGGATGGATTATCATAATTCTCATCATCAAAATACCAGCATTTGCGGCCGCCCACATTAGTGTCTGGATCCACTGCAACGAGTGGTATATCCAGGGATTGCGGACTCAATCCATTACCATGTCCATTGTCCCATTTGAACAGACGCAAGAACACATCGGGGAATTTGTAGTGATAAGCCCAGCTCGACCATACGATACCAAGCATATCACTCCATCGCGCGGCTGCATAGGGCTGTGCTTGTACATTGGTATTGTTCAAAGGAACACGGAACGGCGTGCGGGGTTCCTGACCTATCCAGGCACGTGCCCATACATCTCGTTCTCCGCTTCGGTTCTCTTCCCATACGACCACGAAATCGCCATTTGGGAACATGGTCACCCTGGGATTCCTCTGTAGCCCTGCATCGGGACAGACTGCGAACGGATCCCCTATCAGCACACATTTATCATACAGAGCTTGACCCTCTTGTGCATAGATTTCGTCAGATCCATTAAAATTATCCACCCAGACAATAAGCAGATTACCCTCTTCATTGACTGCTACATCTGGATCTTTCTCGTCCTTTTCACCAGTACCATTATGGTGGCTGACTCGGAAGCGATCCATCAGCACCCCGCCGTTACGATCGAAATACTGACCATATATAGAATACCCCGAACCATCATTTGCCCAATCCTCATACACGACCAATCCTCCGCTATCACAATAGGCAACATTCGATTTTGGTACATAACTAGTGATCCCTACCGCCTCACACACTGTATTGAATTTCTGTTCCTGCCCGTCAGTATCGTATATCTTACACAAAATCTGCGGTTCTGGCTCACTCTGATAACTGGTCCAGGATATTGCATACCATCCTCTGAAACGGCTTGAAACGGATGGGCATTTCTGCGATTGTTCATGCTCAAATACAAGATATGGCTCTCGCTCGTAGATATAAGCATATAGTTTGCTCGGTCGTTGAACCGGGGAATATACCGATTCCTCCCATGCAGCGATGAAAATGTTTTCAGGATTACACGATAGATCGCTGTTAAATTGTTGATACTTGTTGTAATCATCGAGACTGACCGGGAAATTTGAGCCCACCAAGTTCTTTCCCACATTCCACTCCTGGCCAAAGATATCGTAATCACCCCAGCGGGTATCATCCCAAACAGCCATACCGCGGCTATTATTGAAAAACCCAACCGCAGGATTACGCTGACTTGACTTTCCCCGGTCGTTGTCCCATATGTATATGGTATCAACATCAATCTGTGCAAAAAGTAAAAGGGGAAGATAAGTAATAAGTACTACTGCATATAAGTATTTTTTCATAAATCCTCCATTTGTTTAATATAACTAATAAGTCTTTCGACACTTAAGTCTTGTTTTTTTACCGGAAACTATTTATAACTTATTATAGAAACATATCCTTAGGTGTCAAGGAGTAATCTAATAACCGTTGAGATCGTTAATTGCATTCAGTGCGTTAGCAGCGTTACTGTCTGTTTCGCCTTACGCATTACGCTTTACTCCTTACGCGGTTCATAGTTCCTAGTTCTTAGTTCCTCGTGTCTTTTGGGTCTTGACAACTGGCAGATTTTCATTATAATGAATATGTAAACAAATGTTTACCATCTCACAAAAAAGAGAGGTTTTATGAGAAAAAAAGATACAAAAGGCAGGATCCTTAAAGCAATCCAGCATTTCGTTGATGATCACGGCTACCCCCCGTCAATACGGGAAATAGCCCGAAAAATCGGGTTAAAAAGCACCAAAGCAGTCAAAGTACACCTGGATACCCTTGCCCAGCAGGGGCTGATCGAAAAAATTGCTGGCCAGGCGCGCGGCATCCGGATCAAACCAAAACTCATGCCGATCGTTGGCCGGGTCGCGGCAGGTCTGCCCAACCTCGCCTTTGAAGATGTTGAAGGGCATTTCAACCCGACCCAGTGGCGCAACTGCTTTCTCTTGAAAGTGCAGGGTGACAGCATGACGGGTGCCTATATCTTTGACGGTGATATGGTCGTGGTCAAACCAACCACGGAAGCACTGAATAACGAGATCGTGGTCGCGAACCTTGAAGGAGAAACGACCGTGAAACGATTGATAAAAAGCGGGGCTTCATTCCTCTTGAAACCAGAAAACGACGCCTACCCGGTTATCACTGGTGCATTCGAGATCATCGGTAAAGTCATCGGCGTTATCAGGACACTAGGAACTAAGAACTAGGAACAACGTAGGGAGTAAAGCGTAATGCGTAAAGCGAACAACCATAGTTACCTAATTACCCAATTACCCAATAACGTAGAAATCCATTGTTTCGCAATCCGCAATTCGAAATCCGCAATCAGGTATTAAATATGTTTCTCTGTGCTGATCTGGACGCATTCTTCGTCTCAGTAGAACAGGTGTTGAATCCGTCGCTCATTGGCAAACCGGTCGTGGTTGGTGGACGGCCTGAACAACGGGGCGTTGTTTCATCGGCATCGTATGAAGCGCGGGAATTCGGTATCCGCTCCGGCATGCCCACTGCCCAGGCATACCGGTTGTGCCCACATGCACTCTTTGTGGGAGGAAATTTCGGCCAGTACACCCTGTACTCAAGAAAATTCTGCGATATCCTCCATACCTTTTCTCCGGATGTCACCATGGCATCGATCGATGAGGCATACCTTGATATCCATGGTACAGAACGGCTCTTAGGATCGCCGCTTGATCTGGCCCAGAAATTAAAAAAAGAAGTCCAGGAAAAACTCCATCTCCCGCTTTCCATCGGCATTGCCAGAACAAAAGTGTTCTCGAAGATCGCCTGTGACCAATCCAAACCAGACGGCCTGCTCATGGTCACCGAAGATAAAGAGATCCCTTTTCTCTCCCCGTTATCAGTACGGGTTTTGCCCGGGATCGGTCCGAAACATATGGATGTGCTCAAAAATTTGAATATTATAACCGTCCAGGAATTACTCGATGCCCCTGAGTGGGTTCTCAGCACGGCACTCGGCAACTACTCCAGGGTATTGCAATTCATGATCAATGGAGGTGATTTCAGCAGTCACGATCATACGAAATCGATCAGCCGGGAAACCACGCTTGCCGAAGATACCCTTGACCGGGAGCTCGTATATGCGCTCTTCCTCCACCTCATTGAACGGGGGTGTACGACATTGCGAAAGAAAAAACTGCTTGCCAAAACCCTGACTGTCAAAATACGGTACAGTGATTTCAAAACCGTATCAAAACGGACCATGATACCATTGATCAATGCCCAACAAACAATATTCGAACAGGGCATCCCAGTGCTCAACAGTCTCCTGGCCGAGAAAAAACGAATTCGGCTGATCGGCATCTCCCTTTCGAACCTGCGTCACGACGGATTGCAGCCATCGCTGTTTGCAGTCCAGATGAACCGCCTCAACCGCCTGAACGCCGCCCTTGATAATGTCCGGAATAAATACGGTTTCAGTGCACTGTCCCCAGCCCAGGTATTTTCGATCAAAGACAGGAAGAACAATAACCACCTTTATGAAAATCCTAAATAATAATATCGAAACCCTAAACAAATCAGAAATCCCAAATTTCAAACAAAAATAATTAAAACAAGGATTTGTTATTTTGAATTCGAGGTTTTCGCATTATATTCCGCTCTTTTTTCACAGCAATTACGGACATGGCGGTTCACGCTTCTCGATTCTTTTTGAACAACTAAAAAAATATAACATACACAGCTGCGGGATCATCGACGAGAATTTCTTTGGTCTCCCGGAATTCCTCGAATATGCGCGCGCCTACGATGTACAACCCATCATCGGGACAAAGGTCACATTCCCAACTTCTCCGACAAAAAGATCCCATGTGTATCTTCTCGTCAAAAATATACAGGGATACCGTAACCTATGCCAGATCATCACAAAGAGAGCCTTTGGAAATGTACGCCCTGAAACTCTCCTGCAGCATGCTGAAGGTCTCGTGCTCATATCGAATTCCCTTGATCTGCTCGAAAGGTTCAAAAAGGCATTCTCTGATACCTATTACCTCCTGCTCCCCCTCCATGGCGCCATAAGTCAGCGATTCCCCATGATCGCCGCGTACGACATACACTATGTGACGATGGAAGATAGAATCATTTATAAACTTATGGGCGCGATCAAGAAATACACGTGCACCTGTGCACGGGGTATGCCGGAGCATCTCGTATCACCCCGGGATTTCAACCGGTTCTACGCTGATTTTCCCGAAGCAATCGTCAATAATCAAAATATGGCAGAACATTGCACGTTCTATCCTGATAATCTGGGGTGGGTGTTTCCACGGTCGAACGACGACCTCGGGCGCATTCTGATGTCAAAAATGCATGGTCTTTCCCCGGCTGAGCGCGCACGCGTCAATCATGAGTACGCAATCATCCGCGACACCGGATTCGAGCCCTACTTTTGTCTGGTCCATGCGCTCAAGGAATTCGCCCGGGCGCGCGGTATCGGCATCAATGTGCGTGGCTCCGCAGCATCATCATTGATACTTCATGTCCTTGGTCTGTCAGTTGCGCACCCGCTCCAGTATAACCTGCCGTTCGAGCGCTTTCTAAACCCCCAGCGCACCGAGCCGCCCGACATAGATGTCGATGTTGAATTCGATCAGCGCGAAGCAATGATCAAAGAAATATTCAATCAATTCGGACATGACCATGTTGCCCATGTATCGATCATCAATCGATTTCGCAGGCGGGCGCGGTTCCGCGATACGGCTCGCGCGTACGGCATCTCCCCCCAGGAGATCAAGGGGATCGAGCGCCACCTCGGAGAACGGCTTGTTGCCGATATCTATACGCTCTCGGAGCGTATTACCGGCTATCCCCGGCACGTTTCCTGCCACGCGAGCGGCATCGTGATCACTCCGGATCCCGTAACTACGTATGTTCCCCTCTCCCCCAGCCCGGCTGGCCAGATCACCCACTTTGATAAAGATGGTGTCGAACACGTCGGTCTGGTAAAAATCGATATCCTCGGAGTGCGCGGATTCCCGGCCCTATACCTTTCCAGAGAATCACTGGATTTCAAGGATCCACATGTCTATGATATGATCGGCGAGGCGAATACGCTGGGCTGTTTTATGATCGAAAGCCCGCTCGTACGGTACTTTTTGAAACGCATACGACCGAAAACGCTCATGGATATTGCCAATGCGATCGCGATCATCCGGCCAGGCCCGGCACGGGGCGGTATGAAAGAAGGCTTTCTCAAGCGCCTCAAGGGAGAAGAAAAGGTCACGTATCCGCACCCGCGCCTTGAATCCGCACTCTGTGATACGCTCGGTATTCCGGTATACCAGGAACAGATCCTCCAGATAGCGCATGATTTTGCCGGGTTCACGTTGAGTGACGGTGATATGCTCCGGCGGGCGATGACAAAAGAACGCAATGTCAACCGCATGAAAGAGATAAAAATGCTGTTCTTCTCAAAAGCACAAGGTCTTGGTTATAGCCAGCAAGAGATCATCGATGTATGGGAGCGTATCAAATCATTCTCCTCATATGGTTTTAACAAGGCGCATGCAATAACCTACGGAACACTCGCATACCTCTCAGCATTTCAAAAATTGCATCACCCGCATGATTTCTTTTGCCGGCTCATCAATAATAAAGGCGGATACTATACCACCTATGCATACATCAATGAGGCACGGCGCTGGGGAATGACGATCATGGGACCAGATGTTGCCAAAAGCGGTCATGCCTTTACTATCCAGGGTGGTTCCCTGGTCACCGGTCTGACCGAGATCGCTAACCTCTCCCAGACAACGATCAAACGTATCATCGCGTTGCGTCCGTTCATGGATGCCGAAGATTTTTTCTATCGGGTACGACCATCGATCGATGAAGGCGTAGCGATCATACGATCTGGCGCGCTCGATACATTCGGTGTGACATGGCCTGAGTTATACTTCACTCTGCTCGTTTCACGCACCGTACCAGCAACTCCCCTTCGCATAGGCGATCATAAACCATCCTTCAATGACACCAGGTTGAGTATAAAGCAACATGATCAGTTTGCCACACTCAATTTTTTACCGGCGCACCACATCCTTGAAGTCTTTTTCCCGCAACGCACAACCAGGATCGCGCGCCTGCAAAAGGGAAATTGCAAATCGATCACCGGAACTCCAATCGTCCGTTCTGTGATACGTACAAAAAATAACCGGCTTATGTCATTCGTAACAATGGACGATGAAACTGGTACCCTTGATGTAGTGATATTCCCGAAGGTATACAAACCGCATGTGATGGGAACGATCATGTCGTGTCAGGGCAGGATCAATGATGAAACGCTTATTGCTGAAGACTATACCTGTACGGAGATATTCGCTAATCGCTAAGCACTACCTCGCTGGACGCTACCAGGAACCAGGAATTAAGAACGAAAAAGCGGCTATCAGTAGATCAGAGAATAAATCCTAAATCCGAAGCACGAAATCCCAAACAATCTGAACGAGAGTTGTGCCTTCGTCACCGTAGCACGACAGTCTTCACAACCTGTTCAATACCATTACTCGATGCTTTAATGAAATACACACCAGCCGGAACACCGCGACCATGCTTGTCCTGCAGGTTCCAGACATATTTATCATCGGTTCTTGAGACAAGACATTCCTGGACTGTCCGTCCGGCTGCATCGTAAATCGTGATATTCACCGGTTCTTTCTGACCCACCCCGCTGAACATGATATTGACCATCCCCTGTGCTGGATTCGGGAATACACGAAGCAATTCCATTGCCCCTGATGATCTGTATTCCTCGATGGAGAGCATACCAAACCAATCAAGGATCGCAGCAAGGAATTCAGTCCGCGACATATGACTGGGACGCTTATGGATCGCCTCAATGCCAAAGGCACAGTACACGATCCGGTAATTATCGACCGGATCATCATACCACAGACCAGCGCAGCAAGAGAGGTCGTTTTGATAAAAGAAGAACTCGTGTGCACTACCGTCAGATGCGATCTCATCACGGGAATATTGATTCGCCGCTCCTTGCGTTCCGGTCGTAAAAACCTTTAAGACATTCTGCCCCAGCGGATCGCCCGTATCCGGGTAGCAATATACTTGAGCGATCGAGTCGCTGATCAACTGTGCATGGAGGTAATTTGAAAATAACGGAGTACCCGTTATGTCCTCAGCAATATTCTGTCCCGTAAGCAGTAATTGTCCTCCATTACCAAGAAATGTAATAAGACTGTCCTGCTCATCAGGTGATACGGTATTGGTCACTGCATCACCTGAAAACCAGATGATTATGTTGTACTTGAATTCATTGATCCGGGACAAAGGGAAAAGACCTTGATCAACGGGTGCCCATACCTTATGGACTACTCCGAGCGTGTCCATAGGACCTCTGTAATACTCTGCATAACGTGCTTGATTGTCACGGTTCATGATCAGAAGGTCGGCAGGTTCAAGGTAATATGTAAGGTCTGATACAGAATCCGGTGTCACATAGATATCTTCATCGAGTGGATCAGGATACGGGATCTCAGTGTATATATGTGCTCGATACAGAGTATCGATCAGATTTACTGAAAAAATCCCGGTCACTGGATCGGTGGTCGCACTATCGAAATAAACACTCCCTGAATCATCGATAAACTGGAAATACAGGTCTGCATCAATCCCGCTGCTGGTCGGATCATATACAAGTCCGCTCAAAACACGCAGTGGTCGTATAAACACAATAGTTGGTAACGTATCGTTGGAAGGACGCTGGTCAATTGTGAGGTCACTGTATGCGTCGAAATTGAAAAATCCGGTATCATTTGGTACCCAGGCAATCGGAAAATCAATGACACGCTCTTCGCCCAGAGCCAGATCGATCATTGTATCAGCAAAGTACTGACCGTCAAGGGCACAATAAACACTGGAGAGTGCTTGGAACCCATAATTAACCGTTTGCATAGAAAAACGAAGTGTATCTCCAGCCAGGAAATAATCATGCAGTCCAGTAACAACTACTGCATTGATACCAGCGTCAAAATCCTTGATCGAATCCATTAAACCTTCGAAACCCATGAATACCATATAGGTCGATACCCAGGTATGATCCCGATCTTCATTCCAGCCGCGGGTCGGTGGAACGCCACCATCATCATCATAATCCTGAACAAGCATGCTATCTGTCAATGCATGATGGTATGCAACATAGGTACCACTGGCAAGGATCCGCGCTGCATGGTTATATGCATTTGCATACCAGATGTTCCAGGAATTGCACCATTGACCAGTCGGTTGATAATACTTCATCAGGGGAAGAAAGGTATTCAACCAGGTAATGCCTGCGCTGGTATCCGCATCAAAGATCGACCGGCACATCCCCCAGACACAGGTTCCACCCGACATCGCCCATGCCTCATCATTGATCCTGTTACTGGGATCCACTTCGATCCAGGTTCTTACACGATCTCCATACACGAGCGCAGTATCAAGGAATGATTGATTGCTCATTTCCTTTCCGTATTGATAGAGCATACCACCAGCCATTGCCGTAACCTTTGGGTGCAGCCGGTCATACGGAGCGACCGGGTAATTGAAATCAAGAGGATGAGCCTGGATATACCGCGCGCATGAATCTGAGTACGACAGGTAGGAAGAATCACCAAAAACCTGTCGGTATTTGCCTTCAGCAAAAAGACCCAGACCACAATTCCACACCCGGTAATAATCAGTATCACCCTCCTCGTTATAAGCGGGGTAATTCATAACGTAAATCCATGCGCGACGGATATTCTCTGCATACGTGGTATCGCCAGTTATCTCATTATGCCGACACCAGACCCAGATGGCCTCCTGAGTATTGTCAGTCTGAACGATATCGGGCTCGTCCTTACCCTCAATGATCCCACCGAATTCGGGATCGAGTGAATCTGCCACCTGGAACGATGCAACAAAAGCAGAGGTCTGGATCAATTCATGTATGTAGCTCCATGATTGCCAATCGCCGCGTAGTTGATCGATCTCCGGCTGCCATACTGGCGGCCCTTTGTACACCAACTCAGCCCGCTTGAAATCCTCCAGTGTCCAGTATGGGAGTGAAAATGCAATACTCAATAAACCAAGTAATAAAAATATTCTTTTCATATTTCCTCCTGAATCATTGTAAGAGATTTCCTCAGCGATGTCAATGAATTGACAATTCCTGAATACCAAAACATTGTGTTATACAATCGTGTCGCCCAAGAAAGGTTGACCAACAATACTTTTGCAGTATAATTGCCTTCATCATGAAAAAGGATCTTTTATGAACCAGTATATCGGTGAGATCGCTGCTTTGGGCACTGCCTTTTGCTGGTCGATCGGTTCTATCTTTTTTACTATCTCATCTCGCAAGATAGGACATAACACTGTGAACCGACTTCGTCTGATCGCAGGACTCATCCTTCTAATGATCGCACACTTTGTATTGACCGGTACGCTATGGCCCCAGCAGATTACCTATGAACACTGGTTGTGGTTCGGTCTGTCGGGTATCATCGGTTTTGTGATCGGTGACACATTACTATTCCGTTCATTTGTGATTGTGGGACCCCGGCTGGCAATGATCATGATGGCTCTTGTCCCGGTCTTCAGCACCCTTATTGCCTGGCTTTTTCTCAATGAAGTACTTATCCTCCCGGATATTGTCGCGATTTTTATAACCCTTGGTGGTATCTCATGGGTCATTCTCTCCAGGCAAAAGAGAAAACCAGCGGAAAAGATAAAGGACCTTTATGCAGCAGGACTCCTATGCGGTATTGGAGGTGCCTTGGGACAGGCCATCGGACTGGTGTTTTCAAAAAAAGGGCTTATGACCGGATTCCCACCGCTGGCCGGGAATATCCTGCGTATCTGTGTTGCATCTCTGGTCATATGGGCAATCGCAGCTACGAGTAGCAAACTGGCGCCGACCATCGGTTCGATCAAAAATAAAAGAGCGTTCCTAGCAATGTGCGGAGGAGCATTCTTAGGTCCTTTTCTCGGGGTCTGGCTCTCCCTTATCGCCGTGGATAATGCCTATGTCGGTATTGCATCGACGCTCATGGCTTTACCGCCAGTCTTTCTCATCCCGCTGTCACACTGGGTATTTAAGGAAAGGATCACGCTCGGGTCAATATTGGGAACAATCGTGACAATGATCGGTGTCACCCTGATTTTTCTTTTATGAACGCTCGGATCAGCGCCGTATCTCAACCAGGGCTTTATGTGGTACAAGATCAAATAACTCGATAATATCTCTATTTTTCATGCGAATACAGCCGTGGGATGCCGGGTGGCCGATCAAATGTTCCTGAGAAGTGCCGTGAATGTAGATACACCGAGTATAGGAATCAATATCTGTTCCTTTATTTACTCCGGTTTCCAGTCCTGTAAGACGTAATATCCGGGAAGTGATCAGATCTTGTTCTTTTTGTTTTCCCGTCTTACGCTTAGCTACGTTACGGGTTCTTTTACGTGATCGCAAGATCTCGCCCACCTTTGCATTCCTCCCTATTTTACTCACGATCATATGCAAACCAAGTGGCGTTTTGTTACTCCCCTGTTTATTCCCCACCCCGTACTTCGACGTCGATACTGGATATTGTTTATAAAGGGTTTTGCCTTTATTGAGATATAACCGCTGCTTTGATATTCTTACGACGATATTGTACATATGTTAAAGCGATACGATACTATATTCAAATAGTCTGTTGTTTTTTGTGTATATACTGTATTTACTATTACTGTAGCGTCCAGCGCTTGGTGAGGTGGTGTATAGCGTCGATGGTTCCTAGTTCTTATTTCCTAGTATGTACCGCGGATCAGTATCCCCATACTTCGCTTATATATACTGACCTACGGCACGTCGGGCAGAGGAATCTGAGGTGCTCGCTCCTGTATGGTGGAACATCAGCACTCTTGGGGATTGCTTTTTCTCCATATTCCTGTGATAAAATAAGGAATAGATTGGGATTACCATAGGCAAGTTCTCCCGTCTGTTTGGCGATCCATAATAGGTGAGCTCGGGTGGTTATAACATCTCCGCATTTTTCACACAAAATAAGTTCTTTCTCGATCGAGTTATCATATCCTTCATTCTTTATCTGTGCGAGATCATACTCCTGTGTATGAGCGATACCTTCTTTTGTCGTGCAATATCCAACACATTGCCCGCAGTAAATACAACGTTCCTGATAGTGTATCTCTTTACGTATGCGCTTTACCTTATCATCCACCTGGGCTCGTGCATTTGCAGGACAAACTTCTACACATGCGCCACAAAGAACACATTTATCGAAATTGAATTCTATTTTCCCTCGGAAGGTCGGTGCGGCGGGTGATGGTTTGAATGGGAACTTGGATGTATAGGGTCCAAGGAAAATCGCTTTAATGGCTTCGCCGAGTTCTCGCAGTTTTGGTTTGCGCATTTATGCATCCTCCTTCTCGATCTGTTCCGCTCCCAGTTTTTCTTCACCATATTTGTCTACAACCGTACCTTTCCACATTTTCCGACCGAAGTGTAATGATCCTTTCATAAGAGCATGCGCGGCGACCGGACTGGTTAAAAGTAGAAACGCTCCACATATCAATGCTTTGATCCCTATCGGGCTGAATCCCCTCAGTAAAAAGATACCTAACATGATACCGAATGTGCCAAGAGTAACACACTTTGTAGACGCCTGTAGACGATTATATACATCCGGGAAACGTACCAATCCAATAGCACCCAATATATCGAACGCGATCCCTATCCATATGACGATCCAACCAATCGGACTAATCATCGAGGCTCCTTTTTTCAAGATACTTCGCTAATGCAAGTGATCCGATGAAACTGAACAGCGTGAGGGTGATCGAAAGGTCCATCAAGAAGGCTTGATCATAGAATAGCGCCGAAAGCGCGGTGATACCAACAAATAGAATGCCCATGATATCAACACCGACGGCTCGATCAGCGATCGATGGTCCCTGATAGATCCGATACAAACATAAAAATCCACCGATAGCTAAGATACTGAAAATCACACTGCTCATTCGAAGATCCTCCTCAGGTATTTTTCAAACGGCGCGGCGATTAGCTTTGACGCGTCATCGATTTGCGCACTGTGAACCCAAATCCAATGGATGTAGAGGTACTCGCCATCAATATCACAAGTCATGGTTCCGGGTGTAAGGGTTATGGAGTTTGCCAGAAAAACCCTAGCAGTCTTTGTTTTAAGTGTTGTTTTAATCTTCACAATCCCTGGTTTGATCGGTCGCTGCGGATGTAAGACTCGGTATGCAACATCCACATTTGCCCTGAACATATACCATATAAAAACCAGTATGTATATGATCATCCAGAGAAGTCTATGGATCTGGAGGAACTTTACCGGCTTGTCCGTGAAGTATCCTCCGAAAAATACCGTGCAAATCACCGCCACAACAGCGCCTGCTACAAGATGATCAATTTTCACACTCAGGGTCAGCAGCAACCAGAATCCAAAGCCGATGATAAAATAGATAACGTAGCGCATTCAAACCTCCTCAGAACCCCGTGACAACACCTTCAAACACCAGGTGCGCATACTCAACACCTCGAAGAAGCGCATGAGCTGCAGGGCCGATAATGAAATCGACAAACGGTTGGAATCCTAAACCAAGAACGACGATCAATACAACCATAAAAACCATAGCGATCCTCATTGTGAAAGGTGTACCTTTTATGATCGCCGTTGTCTTTTTCATAAATACATTATTCTCAATTTTCAGTAAGTATGCCAGTGATAGGATACTTAGAGCTCCTGTTAAAATAGCGATCCAGATCATGCCGGCCTTCACCGCTCCAATGATGATGAATAGTTTCGCCCAGAATCCAACGAATGGTGGTAGCCCAATAACTGACATCGCACCGATGCGAAAACTCCATGCAGTCGTCGGCATCTGTTCACCCAGTCCACTCAAATCCGCTATATTGGTCTTATCGATCGAATGAACAATCGAACCCGAGGTAAAGAATAACAATGCCTTTGAAAGACCATGTGCAAGAATATAGAATATCGCCCCCACTACGCCGAAATAATTGCCAATACCGAATCCGAGTAATATGAAACCGACCTGGGATATGCTCGAATATGCCAATAAACGTTTATAATCCTTCTGATTGAGAGCAGTTAAGCCAGCGAATATGATGGAGAGCAAACCCATACCGATCAGTATATTGAAAAACCACGGATCAGTTGCACGGGAGACCGCAAAAACATTGAAGATGATCCGTGCAAGAGTATAGATACCGAAAACCTTTGTACATACTCCCGCCAAAAGGCTTGATATCGGGGCAAGAGCTGCAGGGTAAGCATCTGGACACCAGGAGTGGAACGGAACCAATGCTGCTTTGATCGAAAAAGCAAATACGATCAATCCTAATACCATCCAGAAAAAAGTAGTACCATGAATCGTCTGCAATGACATGGAGATATCCGCAAGATTCAATGTTGATACTTTCGCATAAAGCAAGGCGATCGCCAGGAGGAATGTCAATCCACCGATCTCCCCCATAACCATGTATTTGAATGATGCTTCAAGTTGTTCGCCCTTGAGCCCGAACGCAACGAGTGCATATGAAGCGATTGCTGCGATCTCGAGGAATACGAACATGTTGAATAGATCCCCGGTGATGACAATACCCATTATCCCCGCGGTCATAAGCATGAATAGTGTATAGAATTTCCATTGTCCGGTATAGTTTGACAGAAAACGTATCGAAAATAGACAACATGCGAATACAATGATCGCGATAACCAATACCATAAAAGCTGAGAATGAATCGAATGCCATCACGATCCCAAGTGGTGGAGCCCAATTACCCATCTTGTAGACGATCAATGATGTTTCTTGTGTCAGGACGATCCCATACAAAGAGAGAATGAACAAGGCAAATGACACCATGGTTGAGAACATCCATACCAATGGTTTATAGATCTTGCCCAGTATCGGAATGAGAAAGGCACTGATCAATGGTATTGCTATATATAGTGGAATAATTGTCATCAATGCCCCCTTAACCTGTCAGTTTCTTGATCTTTGCGATATCAAACGTCTTGTATTGATTATATATTCTGAGGATCACGGTAAGCATAAGTGCGGTCGTACCCAATGCGATAACGATTGCTGTCAGAACCAACGCCTGGGGAATAGGATCAACAAAATGATGGGGTGTATCGATCTGTGTTATGATCGGTGCAAGAGCGCCGCGTTTGAATCCGACCAGAGCAAAAAGAAGATTCACTGCATACTCAATGAGCGCAAAACCAATCGCGATTTTTATCAGGTTACGCTTAATAACAATGGCATACAGACCAATGAGGAATAATAAAATGCAACTTACAAAGATAATCATAATGTCTCCTCAATCCTCCATGATGTACTTCACTGCAGCCAGGGCGAGAAAAATGGAAAACAGTCCTGCGCCGACTTTTATACCTATCGCAATATTGCACAGCGGGATGATCCCTGCACTAAGAAGTCGAAATGGTTCTCCTTTTGGTAAAAAATTCAAAAAGAACGTGCCCATCACAATCAGTCCGAGTAATGCAACGCCCACAAACAGCAAGCCACCAATACTTTCGAATATTGATGCAATCGTTGACGATTTCTTCTCCGCGCTCTTATCCACACCAAAAGCAAGGACCTTGAGCACAAAGACACCAGCAATTATTACACCACCAGCAAATCCGCCGCCCGGTGTAAGATGACCATGAAGGATGATGTACACGCCATAGAGGAATATGAAACCGATCGTTATGTTGGTAATTGACTTTACGATTGCGCTCATTCCCTTCACTTCTTCCTCCCTGTTTTGCGCATCAACGCTACGACTCCGATCACCGATGTGAACAGTACTGTTGCTTCCCCCAGTGTATCCAGAGCACGGAAATCCAGGATGACATCAGCGACGAGATTCGCACCACCGGTTTGAGATAGTCCAATCCGAATGTATTCTGAGGCGACCTTCATGGTAGCATGACCGAATGCCGGGATCTGCTGCAAGGCGCGGATTGAAACAATTAGAAAGAGAACCGCGAATCCGGCAAATAACACTGCAGCCAAGATCTGGGACCCGGCAAGTTTCTTTCCAATGGTTTCATCCAGGTGGGTGGTGCGTAATATAACTGCAACGAAGACAACAACTGTAAGTATTTCCACTACGATCTGGACAATGGCAAGATCCGGTGCCTGCACGAATATGAATATGATCGCAATAGAAAATCCAACCGCACCCAGCGATATAACCGCGGCAAGGAGATCCTTTATTTCCGTAGCAATAATCGCTGCAACCAACATAAATCCAAGGAATAAGTACAGTTCAATCATATGACCTCCTCTACAGGATAAGCAATATCATCAAGATAATGCCGCCGAGGAATATCCACCCGACATAATTATATAATTCACCAGTATGCAGTAGAGACGTGAGTTTACCAGCAGTACGAACCATATTGGCGATGAACTGATATATCGACACTATAATCTTGTTAATAACCTTCTTGAATACAGTTGCCAGTCCATTTGCGACCGCGATGAGATAATTATAGAAATCAAAGGCACCCCCCTCAGCAAAGGCATAAGTTTTATCGAGCAGCTCGATCGTATGCACTGAGGAGTAGAAATTTGGACCGGTCATTCGAGCCGCTTCTTCATCGAGTACCTCACCACCGACAAATATCCTGCTTTTACGCGGTTTAGCCACTGTTCCCACCAGGAATATGACCACCGCGATCACGGCACCGACAATGATCAGTCCAGTTGCTAATAATGGCGACCATGTACCCGTTTCCATAATTTTGAATGGTAATGCAGGATATATCAGGTGCTTCAGAGGTAACTGATAAGCAAAAATCCCGAAGACGATACAGACCAACGCGAGGATCAACGATGGTAGCACCATTTCAAAACGGGCTTCCCGAACTTTATTCAGTTCCTTGGGACGTTCTCCCAGGAATAATGAGTGAGTGATCTTCAAGAAAGATGCAAGTGTCAGGATACTACCGAACATAGCGGCCACTAAGAAGATCGGCCAGAGATTCGATTCCTTGCCGAATTCAATAATACCCTGATAGACCATCCATTTTGAAAAGAACCCATTTAAGGGTGGAATACCAGAAATCGCCAGCGCCGCGATAAAGAAGGTGAAAAGTGTAAATGGCATCTTTGTTGCCAGTCCTCCGAGGCGGTCAAGATCGGTAGTTCCGGTACGGTGCTCAACAGAACCGGCGGATAGAAAGAGACAAGCTTTATAAATGGAGTGATTAAGCATATGGAATAATCCTCCAGCAATACCGATCGGTATTCCTGTACCAATCCCCAGCACCATATAGCCAACCTGGGAAACAGCGTGGAAAGAAAGCAGCTTCATCGCTTCTTTTTGGACCATCGCCATCGCAACTGCAGCCACGATCGTTACCGCGCCAATCGTCATGAGAATGATACGCAACGGTATAACGCCCGAGATATCGAAATAGAAATAGGAGATCCGCGCAAGTAAATATATCCCGATGAGTTTATCCAGACTGGCTGGAATGTAAGCCATGGTTGATGCCGGCACCACTTTTGCTGATTCGGGGATCCATGTATGCAAAGGAATCGCACCGGCTTTAGCTATTGCCCCGGTGGCGATAAACAGATATGCTGCTACAAGCCATGGGCTATTCAATGATATGGCATGGATCGTGGGAATGTTGATATTCCCAACCTTGATATATAGTATTGCAATACCCAGCATCATGATGAAATCCGATACTCCGATGATCGTTATCGCTTTACGGGCAGCGAAAGAACTGTCCTTCTTCCCTACGAGGAGGATGCCGTATAGAGTAAATACAAGAACATTCCAGAAGATCAATAAAAATATTAGATTACCGGTTATGATAACACCATTCGCAGCCGATAAAGTAAGAGCAATATAAAGGTGATAGAACTGTTCCCGGGGTTTATTGGACATGGATTTTAGACTATAAAGCCAGACAAGAACCGCAAATATTGCACAGAATAGGAGGATGAATCCAGACAGGCTATCAATATAGAATCTAAACTGAATGCCAAAGGTCATAGCAGCCACCTCAGAAATAGTTTCAGAACGAGTAAAAATAAAGAGTTTAATGGCCACGAGCAGGGTTAAAACAAAACCAAGAAAATTGAACTCTCTGCGCAGTCGATTGATAACGAAACCAAGCACACCTGAAATAATAGGGATCAGGACGACGAGATAGTACAACTCAACCTCCATATTGAATATCGTTATTGTCATGGCTAGAACCCTCCATTACCGGTTAAATAATTAACTGGTTGATAGAACAGAATGCCGGAGATCAATGACGCAAGGGTTAGAACAAAGACAACGATCAGCCCGATGAAAGCTGGTCTTTTCACTTTTGGTATTTTCACTGTCGCTTTACCGAAAAAGAGGCGATGATAAAACCGTGCGCTATAAAGAAGGGTAAAAACAGCGGCTACGATCGCACCAATCCCAAGATAGGCAGTTTTCTCAACTGCACCGATCACAACCCATAATTTTGCGAAGAAGCCGACCATCGGGAAGAATCCAATAAGAGAACCGAACAGCAGCGCCATAAGTACTCCCAGTGTGGGTGAGATCTTAAGCAGACTACCGAGTGACTCCAGACTGTCCTTATTGGTAGCATCTTCGATCATCCCGACACCGTAGAACAAGCCTGATTTTGCTAAAGCATGCGCTGCGATATATAGCATCCCCCCGATAATACCATACCGCCCTCCGACCGCAAAGCCCAGAAGGATAAAACCGATCTGGCTTATCGTTGAATAGGCAAGCAAACTTCTCAAATTCTTTGAAAGCAGAGCAGCACCGCCCAGTATGATACTCGAAGCAACCGCGATCCAGGCAACCATGTTAAAGAAGGTCGGTAATGTGTAATTACTCAAGGTGAAAAGCCTGAAAAACAGGATCACTCCTAGATTCTCTGCTATCCCTGCAAGAGAACCACCAATTGCAGAAGGTATGGACTTATATGCAGGGACTAACCAAATATGAAGCGGTAGGGTCACTGATTTCGCAAGGATGCCGATAAGGATCAAGGTAACGGCAACATCATTATAGATAACGATATTCATCAAATTGAATGTTCCATTGTCAACATAAAGTATGACCAAGCCGACCAGCATGATCGCCGCAGCACCGAAGTTCATGATAAAGGTGATGTCTGCAGCACGGAGGTTTTCCTTCTCCCGGTAATAGCCAACTGCCCGCCATGTGGCGAAGGTCGATATCTCCCATAATACAAAGATCAAAAGGAGATTGACTGAAAGGGCTACGCCCACCCCTGAACCAACGATAAGAAGAAGCATGAGGTAGTATTCAAGCCTGTGTCCTTTTTCCCGGATAGTTGCCAATGCATACAAGAAGGACATCAACCCTATGAACACGAACAGTGTACTTAAAAAAAGTCCAAATCTATCCACTAAAAAGTCGAGACCAATCATTTCCCATACCTCCTTCTATACTTCTCAGTTTTCGCCCGTGACAGTTCCAGGAGGTCTTGACCGTTGTATAGTCTTTTCCTTTTGGTATTGTAGACATATGTCCTTTCGGTACAACAATAGCAGGGATCGACTGCAGCAAGTACAAGTGCGGCATCGGCAATGGAGTAGCCTTTAACTGCAACCACATTCGAAGCGATGTTCATGAAACTTGGTGCCCGCACTTTGTGACGTACCGGCATATTTGATCCGTCGGAACGTACATAGTGGAACACCTCGCCACGCGGAGCTTCATGACGTCCTATCCCTTCACCGGGGGTGATGTCATCGACCCGTGCTTCGATCGGTCCATCAGGCATTTCCTTGAGACATTGCCGCACGATCTTGATCGATTCGAAACATTCCAATAATCTAACCTTGGCCTTGGCTAAAATATCACCTTCCGGAAATACGATCATGTCCCAATCCACCTTATCGTAGGCATCATATGGATCATCTTTGCGCACATCAACGGCAAAACCTGAACCCCTGGCTGTAGGACCCAGGACAGCATAATCGATCGCATCCTGCAATGGGAGGATGCCAACTCCCTCAAGCCGTGCATGAATTACGGGATCATCAAGTACTGCATTTGTGAACATCTTGGTCTTCTCTTCGACCAGGTTGAGGTATTTTTCAATTGTCGAATAATCCTCTGGTTTAATATCACGTCGTGCGCCCCCAACTTTGTTGATCGCATAATGATTACGGTTACCCATGATCAGTTCGAAGATATCAAGGAGCGGCTCACGGTAGCGCCACACCCACATCCAAACTGTATTATAACCAATGAAGTGCCCGGCTAAACCGACCCACAAATAATGGGAATGAATGCGCTCGAGTTCTCCTATGATCGTCCGGATATATTGAGCGCGTGGCGGAGCTTGGATATGTGCGCAATCTTCAACTGCAAGAACATAGGCATAGGGATGAGAATCCGAGCAAATGCCGCAGATCCGCTCGACCAAAAATGGCACCTGATCCCAGGTAAGGGTAGGCGATATGAATTCGTGACCGCGGTGATTGTAACCAAGATTGATTTCCAGATCAACAACCTTCTCCCCTTCGACAATAAGTTTAAAAAACTCTGGTTCTTCCTGTAATGGATGGTATGGACCAATCGGGACGATTCTTCTCAATGTTCCTCCTACATCTTCTTCTTTAGTTTTAAATCCTTATGTTCATTCGCATAGTCTCGTCGAAGCGGGTATAAATTCTCTGGCCACGTTTCAGCCGTCAGGAGGGGGATTAGATTAGGGTGACCGATAAAATCGACTCCGAATAGTTCGTGGATTTCTCGCTCGATCCATTCCGCTGCTGGCAGGAACGGGGCAATGCTCTTTATCTGCGGGTCATCCTTTGGAATAATTGTTTTGATATTATAATATGTACCCGACTCATCCAGGGAAAAATGGTACAGGATCTCTATACCATCACGCGTGTCGATCCCAGTTGCGATCGATAAACGACAACCCTTATCTTTGAACAGAAATTCCGCCAGCGCTGGCACTTTATCACGTGGTATTCTGATATAAGTCCGCCGCGGTGCATGGATCTTAACGACAGCGTCAGGAAATTTCTTTCCGATCTCTTCTAATATATCCTTCGAATATTCTTTTTTCATTATAACCTCTGTAAGGCTTTAACTACTCCCATAATTATTGCTTCGGGTTTTGGAGGACATCCAGGTATATAAACATCAACTGGGATATATTTATCATAAGGACCAACCACGTTGTAGGATCCATCAAACATGTGGTTATCACATGTACATGTACCCACACCAATTACTAAACATGGTTTTGGTGTTTGTTTGTAAACCTCAATAACACGAGGGAGACTCTTACGGTTTATTACGCCCGTGACCAGGAGAGCATCCGCATGTCGTGGTGACCCTACAAGCACGATACCAAACCGTTCAACGTCCCAGCGTGGTGTAAGCACATCAAGAATTTCTATGTCACAGTTATTGCACGATGCAGCTGCTAAATGAAAAACCCAGGGTGATTTTTTCAATCCCCATAATTTCGCACTCGCCATTACTTCTCTCCTTTACAGGCCATTAAATGCTAATACTAAACCAATGATTGACAGTACTCCAAGACCGATCCAGAAGAATTTCAATGCCTGATCAATACGGATGCGGGGATTCGTGTTCTTTATCAACACGATCAGCACAATAATCAACAGGGCCTTTAAAATCGCCCACCAGTTCGCAAAACCACCCCATAAAACCGTTATGAGGAACAATGGCATCAGTAAGTACATCATAGCACGTGTCACTTTGAACATCGCAAGTGCTACTCCGGAGTATTCCACATAAGGACCTGCCATTATCTCCTGTTCGGCTTCGGGAATATCGAATGGTACAAAACTGAGTTTAGCTTGTGTAGCAAGAAGGATCACAATCCCGGCGATAACACCTGAAATAGAGTAGAGAAACGGACCCTGTCCCTGCTGGGCCATAATGATCTCACCTAACCGTATACTGCCGTTGGCTTTGATGATCACTATTGCGATGGCGATGAGAAATGGCAATTCATAGGCGAAATATTGCGTCATTTCGCGAGATGCACCAACACCGGCAAGGGGATTCTTGGACGCAGACCCACCCAGAATGATCCCAAGCGGGGGCATGGCTAGAAGATAGATGATCACAATGAGATCACCGACAAATGTCATGCCTGGATTGAAATTCATTCGGAATAACATAACTGCCAGGATGGACATGGAAACTATGCCGATCAACGGACCAGCGAGGTATAAAATGCGAGAACTGCCTTCAGGAATCATCGTCTCTTTTATCAATAATTTAAGGAAATCCGCGTATGGCTGAAACCATGGTGGACCAACACGCCAGTGTATGCGCGCGGTTACCTTTCTGTCCACCCATGTGATAAAAAGTCCGACAACGGCGGTGAAAAGAAATCCGGGGAACACAATGAGATTGAAAAGTAGCACCACGATATTCATGACGTTCTCCTGTAAAAGGAATGTTTTGAAGTAAATCGCATGCTGATCTCTTTTTGCTCGATTTCCTCATCGGATAAGTATTGTAGCGCTCCAGATGAACAAGCAGCAACGCAACGCGGACCATCTGATCGGTCATTGCATAAATTACACTTTTGGGAGATGTGCCGAACCAACGGGGCATCGATAACACCAAAGGGACATGCGAAGGCGCAGCTCTGACACCCAATACACATGTATGCTGCACGCAGGACTAATCCGGTCTTTTCATTCTTTTCGATCGCATCAACGGGACATGCAGCAGCACATAAAGGCTGTTCGCAATGCTTGCATGCAAGCGGTAGATATGCTTGCTGCGCAACTTCGCCATGTCTAATGCGTGCCTCGCCCTTGAATGCAATTTTACATGCTGCTTCACATGATCGGCACCCGCAACACAGATCAAGATCCAATACTATCCTTTTCGCCATATCTCCACCTCGGTTGGTATAAAACTGATAATATTATCATCATTTGAGTATTCGAACAAACCTCTTACTGCCGGATCCTCGGCTGCAATATACGCATGATTCTGATCGACATCCATTGTAAGGCTTGCTTTCAGATCGGTTTTCCCTTGTTTTGATTTGACTGATACAATGTCGCCAGCTCTTATACCTAATGATTGCGCATCGTATGGATTCATTCTGAGCGATCCCTTTTCCAAAAATCCAAGGAAATAATAAGCAACCTTCTCACCAAAGAGCCGGACACTTTTTTTCTTCTTTGGTTGACGAATTTGTTCTGCGATCTTCTGCCCTCTTGTCTTGATATCGACCGTAACGTCAGGTTCATGAAATAACTTACTGGATGCGGATGTTTCTTTTATTCCATTCAGAATGGCCGTGACATCACGCACACCACTGGCTGGATCGATAACGCGATCGAGCGAACGAGTACCGAAAACGGTATTGATCGTTCCTTGCTTTTCGAGATTCAGAGCAACCGGTATGGTTGTATATCCATTATGTTTTATCGGGGATGTCGCGATCACCTCGGTCTTTTTCAAATCAGAAAGAATTTGTGGGTAATAGAAAGGAAACAGCTCACCGAAATTGATGAGCTGTTTGATCTTACCATTTTTTGCACCTGCAAGGACAGAACCAAAATGCTTCTTACCTTCATAACCGTTGAATTCAACAAATGGAATGATTTTTTTTCCAGTAAACTCCCCGATACGCTTGATACCTTCGACAAACAGCAAAGGGTCAAACGATCTGGCAAATGGTAAACTAGCGATGATCAAGCCATGGGCAGCATCTTTTAGTTGAGCTCCGATATTCTTTATTTGTGTAGATCCGATGCCCAGGATCTTATCAACCTCTATTCCGGGGATAGATTCATGAGCAAGTGCCAATAATAACAGCGCTTCCACACCCGGTGGAACCTTCAGAAAATCAGTGGCAAAACTCGAGGTATGGGTATGTAAAGAATCAATGACAATAAGGCGGTGTTTTCTATCCGCGAGTTTCCACTCGATCAATGGCTTACTGGACATCGGTACAATACCGAATGTATCCCCGATCAATAAGATAATCTCAGCACTACGGATATCAGCAATATTCAAAGAGGCTGTTCCGCACCTCTTTAATAAGGACTCTGGTTCCATATAAGACGACGCAACATCCTCGATACTTAACTCATTACAAAAACCGGTGATCGCACTATATTCTTCTTTTGTGATGTTCCGGTCAAAAGTAATAGCCACCTGATCGGGTTTAGCTATGATCCGCCGTAGATCCTTAAATATTTTTGTCCACTCATATGCCCGGTTCTTTTTCTGAGGCATTGATATACGCTGAGCGTGGTCAAGATACCATACTGCTCCACTCCCGCGCGGACAAAGACGGCCTCCAGTACTCCCCTCTTTGATGTATTCAACTCCCTTAATACCGAAGTCATCGCATATGATCCCGAAGTCACACCCATAACAGCAGAATGGACACACTGTCTTTTTAATAGTCATATAAGAATGATCAATAGTCTTCATACAAAAGGCTCCTCAATATGCTTTACGTCTTCCCATGTAAGGACCGGCCCATCCTTGCAAATATAGAACTTTCCCACGCGACAATGATTGCATTTGCCGATACCGCAGGACATATTACTTTCCATTGATAGAAAGATATTATCGTGTTGGAATCCAGCCTCGACCAGTCGTTGGGTCACGAATTTCATCATAATTGGGGGTCCGCATACAAATGACGGTGATGTTTTGATATCAACCGGGATATCATCAAGAAGTACGGTTACGACCCCTACGCGGCCTTTCCATGTGTTATCACCCACATCCACAGTAAAATGCATATCCACACGATCGATCTTTTCCCATTCCGGGATCAGATGCTTATATACAATATCATCAGGTGTTCGTGCCCCATATCGTACATATATCTTTTTATAATCCTTGAGATCGTGCAGAAGCGCTAGGAACAATGAACGCAATGGTGCAAACCCAACGCCTCCTCCGACAATGAATACTTCCTTGCCCTTGAATTTAGACAAAGGATATGGCTTGCCAAACGGCCCTCTGACGCCTAGCATATCCCCCTCTTTCAGTTCAAACAGAGCACTTGTCACCCGACCAACCTTCATGATAGTGAATTCAAGGACATCATCATATGGTGATGATGAAGGCGTGAAGGGTGCCTCTCCGACACCGGGAACAGTCAGCTCAGCAAATTGTCCAGCCTCGAATTCGAAAGGTTTGCCATCGAGTATGAAAGTTGTGATCGTCGGGGTTTCTTTAATTATTTTACTGATTTTGCTTGGAATAGCATAATAAGGATTTACAGCTGCCATAATATCTCCCTTATATCGATCTTTGCTGAACAACCACGATAGCATCGACCGCATCCTGAGCATGCATAGAGACCTTCGTATTGTTTGAAAAAGTCGAATTTGCACTGAAAGCGGTTCCAGAACCGTTGATCCAGCTCACTGCGGGGATTAGCTCCACCGCCGACCCGCGCATAAGCCGCGTAGTAACAAGCATCCCATGTCCTAACGCGTTCGTACTCCTTCCCCTTCGTATAGTCGCTTAATAAAAAACAGTAACAGGTCGGACAGGCATGAAGACAAGCATGGCATTCAACACAGTTTTTTCGCGCGTCATGTTGCGCTTTCCGATCAGCATTTGCTACCTTATCTGATAATGTATCTTTAAAAACCTTTTTATTGATCTCGTTAAGTTTCCTGTCAGCAGCACCATGGATCTTTTCACGTTCTTTTTGATCCTCCTTGCTACAATCCGTGAACAAGTCGGCATGCTTTTCTAAAAGCTGCTCACCTGTCTTGGTAAACGCTTCACAGATATATCCCCTGGTAACCGGTGTCATATTGATATCAGACGCGCCGGTACAGTAAGGATGCAGACCAACCAGATTACAGAAACAACAATCTTCCGGGTCAGGACAGTCGGCTGAAATAAGAACGGTACTCTCCCTGCTTTGCTTATATGCAGGGTCGATCGGTTCTGATTTGAGAAATACCCGATCGTATACCTCGACACCCCGGAGGTCGCAGTTCTTTACGCCAAAGATGAATTGCTTCTCAGTTTTCGGACGGACATCATTAGGAAATTTTGCCACTATATCCCGGCTCGGAAACAAGAAGTGTTTAATGTTTTCGGCGGAGCGTATTTTTTGAAATACTGGTTCGAACGTTCCCTCCTTATTGAATCGTACCATATGTGCGGCCGAACCGTTAAGGGCAGGATAGAACACTGAACCAGTCTTGGATAATTGTGTAACAAAGGACAATAGGTTATCTGAGGGTAGAAGATAGATTTTCATAGACATTTATTATATTAATTTTCTCTTGCTTGTCAAGCAGCAAGAAAAATTGTATCAAATGATCCGCAAATGCCTTTGTTTTCTCCGAAAAATGCTGGTATGACTGCGGTTGCACACCAAGAAACCAGACCTCTGCCTGGTTTCCAGCCTTGAGGAATTCGTATATTGCACTGATCGGCATATTGTGTGTGGTAATGGAAAGTACTTGATTCTGTAGTATTTCCTCATTCCTGAATAGAAATGACTTATTTTGATCATGCTTGATCGTATCAAGCAAAATAATGAGATCTGATTTGAAGCTAATAATTTTGTTCAGATAATTCTCGATATATAGTCCACAATCGAGGGTCTTTATCTGTCGAGTAGTTCTGAGATGTTGTATGATATATGGACCGAAACCATCATCACCGCGTTCAATATTCCCTATACCGCAGAGAAGTATTGTCATCCGTGTTATTGTAGTGTGAAATTGAGTTCTGTCAAGCAAGCGCTATACGGGTGGGACCAAAATGCTCTATTGGTTGTTTTACAGTTGATTTTCTATGGTTTTTCCCTACAATATACTAACATGTTCATTAAACATTTCAAGGATACCACGGAGATCATCTCGGGAGATCGAGCAATCTTACGGGAGTTGCTTAATCCCCGCAAAGACCAGGTGCAAATAGAATACAGCCTCGCATGGGCACTGGTAGAGTCGGGAAAGAAGACCATACCCCATACCATTAGTTACTCGGAGGTCTACTATATTCTACAGGGCGCCGGAGTCATGCATATTGACGATGAACATGCACCTGTCCATACTCAGGATGCCATATATATCCCTCCCCATGCGATCCAGTGGATCGAAAATACCGGTCAAGAAGCGCTGATATTCCTCTGCATCGTCAGTCCTGCATGGCATCCTGAAGCCGAACAGATACTGAACAATGACAGACAATACCGCTAACCATAGGAGGTTTTCAGGTGATTCGACATTATCAGATTTCAGTGATCTTTGTAGTATCATGAAATTTGCCAGGAGAAAAAAGCAGTTTCAGAAGGATCCCCGTGTAAATCTATTACATATGACCTATGTCCTTCATATGAAACTGCCAAAGGAAAGAAGGATCACAATCGGAAAGGCAGGACAATATATCTTCGAGCCCGGACATTATTTTTATATTGGCTCAGCGCGTAACAATCTCGACAATCGCATTGCCCGGCACCACCGGAAAACTAAGAAAAAATTCTGGCATATTGACTATCTTCTCGAACATACAAAGATCAACACGACTTATACCAGTCACCTTACGGAGGACCAGTTAGTTCGGATATTTGAAATCGTGTGCCAGGTTCCGATAAAAGGTTTTGGTGCATCTGACTCGGATCGTTGTGCGCATCTTTTTTATTCACGCGGCGCGATCGATCAGGCGATATTGCCTTACACTGTGTTGTCAAAATTATAACCTTTTCAATGATCCTGATCATATTGAATCTTATCTGCATTTCGTCTGTTACACCAGTAGACTCATTGATCCTCCCGCAATCCTGTGCCACCGTAGTGACGTATAACAATAACCTCTATGTCGCGCCATTCACAGGCAATAGCTTTTATCATCTTTCGGCGAATAGGGTGATGAACATCACGGTTTTTGCAGATGCACCACGCGTGAGGATCATTGATTTTGCAGTTACACCTTTTGCTTTCTTTATAAACACCGGTCAGAAGATCGTTCGATACTATCGCCGTACCATGGAACATGATGAGGTTATCAGAGCAACATCTATCTCCTCGTTTGCAATAACAGAGTCTGAGGAATTGATCTACGCAGATCCTCGTACCCGGACGGTCCATTTTCTTGATTATACCGGGAAGGAAAAAAGCCGTCTGGAAGATGTGTTTGTTAGAGACATGGCGATAACGGATTCGCTCATATATTTGCTCACTCCAGCCCATGTAATTATCTATGATAAGTTTGGTAATGAACTCAGAAAAGTATCCCATGCTGGTTCGTTCAGCAGTATGTATATTCAAAATGGCCGTATTTTTCTTTTTTCACATGGGCAGCAACAACTCCATATTATCTTTGATCAAACGACCATAACATACGGTCTTCCTGTAATAATACAGGACGTTGCCGGAATGGATACTAAAATTTATGTTCTCAATGAGCGGGGTACTGTTCTGTACCTTTTTAATAGCACAGATTTCTGATCCGGACACTGCATTCAATTCACTTGATTCTGTGTACCGGGAATATAGTGTGGTCTACCCGGATACCGGTAATTACGATTCGCTCTTCATTCGAACAGCGATCGATTCTTCTCCCCAGGAAACCGGTCAACTGTATATCAGTGGATCGAAAGATTTTCTGTTTGACATCGATCAGGGATTCAATCAAGGATTGAACGTGAACATCATGGGTGAAGTGGAAGGTATCCAGATCGAGGGAAACCTATCAGATAAGAACGCGCCTTCATCGGGTGTGTTCCTTTCCGAGGTCGAGAGGATACGTTTACTCGTATCAAGCCGTTATGTTTCTGGCGGCATCGGGGATCTGGACCTCCACCTGCCTTTCAATATCCGTGACGATATCCAGGGTGCGCAACTGACCGCACATAATGAACAAAAAAAACACCAACTCGGTGGTGCATATGCAGTAGACCGGGGCACGATCGAAAGAAACCGATTTCAGGGTGAAGAAGGCAAACAGGGTCCGTACATGCTTAACGGACCGGTCATTCCGGGAAGCGAACATGTTTATATTGCGCGCGGTACCAACCTACCTGTACAAGCAGAGCCTGGTAAAGACTACACAATGGATTACGAACAGGGTATCCTTTCCTTCACCAGCAATCAGCTGATCACCAATCGTGCACGCATCGAAATAGAGTACAAACTTGCCACCCAGGATTATCCGAAGATATATGGAGTAGGGACCGGCACCATTGATTTAGGACAAACACAACTGTACGGTATTGCCAGAAGACGTAACGATGACAAAGATGATCCCCTGTCATTCACACTGAGCCAGGCGGAGATCGACAGTCTCGTAATTGGTGGAGATAGTTCGATCGTGCGCCACACGTATGCTGATACATCATCCGAGGGTGATTACATCCTCGTTGGTGATCATTTCGTGTATGCTGGACAGAACAGTGGTACCCACGTGGTTACCTTCTTCTATGTCGGAGAAAACAACGGCGAGTATATTTATGATCCAAACATCAAGGCATTCTCTTACCTGGGACCGGGAAATGGCAATTACACGCCGACAAAATATATCCCATTACCCGAACAGGATATCTTATATGGTCTGGGTGGTATATTCCTGGAATCGATCAAGATCAATGCCCTGGTTTCCCGGTATGATCGCAATCTCTTCTCGCCCCTGGCTGATAATGACAATACCGGCTTCGGCATTGATGCAAAGATCGATCGTACGATAGGGATATTCGCCTTCTCTGCTGCATATATTGCTTATGGAGAAACATTCCTTAGACCGTACTTTGACAATGAAATGGATATGCCATACCAGTGGAACACAAACGACTCTCTACGGGAACTCGCCACCGGGAGTTTGTACATTACCCCATGGTCTACCCTGTCTCTCCGATCGTCATATGGCGTGCTCAACCGCGAACACTATCGTCGGGCATTCTCCATCCATCCTTTGTTCTTTGCTTTTGGATTTGAACAAGTTGATACAATCTCCACTTATCACGCTGGTTTGGACAACCGTTTTGGAAATCTGGCAGTGTCCTCGCGATATGAATATCGATCCCCCGCTCATATGTTTGATTATGATCTCGACTACCATTTCTCGGAACGCACTCAGGTAGGTATAAGAGGAACATATGACCAGGATAGTCTTGGTACCGGCATAACTACTATTGCTGAGATGATCACTGCGCCGTTTTCGCTCTCGATCGGTCATCGTCAATATAATGATACAACATTTTTGTTCGGTAACACCCGTTTCTCTCTCACCTACGAGAATCTTACGCTTCAGGGTACTGCTGAACGGAGTCAGCGACACCTTCAAAAGCGAGATGAAACATATGTGCGTGTCGACCAAGGAACAGGAAACTATATATATGATCCCGCCACTGATACCTATATCGAATGCGACAATGGTGACTATGTCCGCAAAGTGTTTCTGCTCGATGAATATGAACGGATCGTGAGTCAGGTGTATGATATCGAAACAAGATACATATTTCCGATCGCGGACATCACTGGACGGTTCGGGTATATCGATGAAGAACAGTATTTTCGGATCACGAGTGACGGATCGATCCTTCTTGGCCAAAATCCAATATCGCTTGAGATCAGTGCACGTCAGGACCTATCTCAGGATGGTCGCTACAGTCTTTTTACGCTATACGAACGTGACCGGAGTGTATCGATCGTACCCGTGATCGAACGCTTCACCGGGAAAGTCAGTATTCTCCAGCGGTTGGATAAATACGAAACCCAGGTGCGCGAAAAGAGGTATGATTATGGCGGGACTGCTGCGTACCGTATCATTGATACACCAATGATCAAACCACTGTTCGGATACACGTACAGTATCCTCTCGTCTGATTACTATCCTGGTCTGGATATCCGCCTGCATACATTAAGATTGAGATTGCTTGTTGGCATTCCGGTGATGAAAAAAGGACGGCTCGAAGTCACCGGGGAGATCATTGACCGTATATATAATATGGAAGAAATCCCTCTCTTTTTCTCATCCCGTGATCCTACAGGACTGACCGAACGTATACAATGCAGTGCGAATATTGGTGTAGGAGCACAAACTGTTCTCTCCCTTAATTATTCTATCGAATTCCCCCCGGATGATGCTCTGCGTCAGAATTTACGTTTGCAGACTAAAATACTTTTCTGATGAAAGATATCTACCGTACGTTTTATGAAACAGTGGGTTCGCATTATCCTGAGGATGATATCACCTACACCACGATCAGCGGGATCCTGCGAAAAAAATGGATCGAGAAAATGCTCCGATCCTTCGGACCTGGTTCTTTGCTCGACTGTGGCTGCAATGTTGGGAGATTATCAGCTGGATGGCACGGTGGTGCGGTTTTTGGTATTGATATATCATATGCGGTCCTGAGAAAGGGCGTGGAGCTCTTCCCGGCAACGGCATTTATCCACGGAGACCTGCGCTCGATGCGTTTTATCCGGGATCGATCGATCGATAATGCAATCGCCTGCGAAGTTGTGGAACATCTCGATACACCGGAAGTTTTTCTCAAAGAACTCCATCGTATCTTGAAATCCCGATCCCGCGCTCTCATTACCGTTCCCGGCTATACCCAGGATCCTGTCTGTTATATCCCGCTTGGTATCATGCGGAGTTTCGGCGTAATGTCCGGCACTCACGGTGAAGTTTATCTCCACCATGCCTATAAACCAAGGGAACTTACGGATCTCGTACAGCAAACGGGTTTCAGGGTGCTGGAAGCAGGGAGCTTCGAGATCGAACTTCGTCTCTGGCAAAAACCACTTACCATGTTAGAAAATTTGTATTACCGCATCGGACAGCGTGTTTGCCCTCAGTCACGCTTGAACTGCTTGTTTCAGCGTACACTCGATCGTATGAAGATCAACATTTTCATGATCCTCGATATGTTCGGGCTGTCGTGGTTCTTAAAAAAGGTCTTCAAGGAAGGACGACGGTCATATGCGGTGATCATCAAATGAAGATCCATGAACTTAATTATGATCTACCAGAGGAATTGATTGCCCAGCACGCGCTCGTCAAAAGGGAACAGGCGCGTTTACTGGTTCTCGACCGCGCATCAGGTAAGATCGTGCACACTGTTTTTGAGCGTATCAGCGATCATACGAACCCAGGGGACGTGATCGTAATCAATAATACCAGGGTGTTCAAAGCACGGCTTATCGCCCACAAACAGACCGGAGGGAAGGTTGATATCCTCCTTACAAGAGTCATCTCTTCGCGCCGAGCCATGGCGATGATATCCCATGCAAGGCGCACCAAGGTAGATACACGGTTATCCATCGACCCGGAGGTCAATGCCCGGATCATAGAAAAACAAGGTTCGTTATGCTCGCTCGAATTCAATCAACCGGTCAAGAAGATCATTGCGGAACACGGCATTGTTCCTCTGCCCCATTATATTAAACGCGCGGCAACATCTCATGATGAAAAGGATTATCAAACCGTTTTCGCGGACAAAGACGGCTCGATCGCGGCGCCGACTGCGGGTCTTCATTTTACTGAAGATATCATACAGGAAATGCAAACGCGGAATGTCATGGTATGCGAGATCACCTTGCATATCGGACCAGGGACATTCAAACCGATCCGGGTCGATGATATCGAGGATCACAAAATGGACGCGGAATATTACGAGATACCGGAAAATACCATCCAGGCCATTGAAAAGGCAGAACGGGTCATCGGTGTCGGCACATCAGTTTGCCGTGCTATGGAATCCTACGCCCTCTCAGGCGCACGTAATGGTATGGCTGATCTATTTATCCATCCCGGGCATGAATTTAAAATTATCGACGCACTCATCACGAATTTCCATATGCCGTGTTCAACACCCCTGGTTCTCGTGTCGGCATTTGCCAGTAAAGATCTCATCCTCACCACATACAACGAAGCGATACAAGAAGGCTACCGCTTCCTGTCGTATGGAGATGCAATGTTAATTGTCTGAGAAGGCGAAGAGAAGGCAAATTCGAATTACTAAATTCTAAATCCTAAACAAATTCTAAATTCCAAATATTAAATAAGAAAACACCAGGATAGTCGACATTTAAAGAAGAGGGCGAAGAGATGGCGGAAAGAAGGCGAAGAGATGGCAAATGGGAGTCAGATATTGTTCAGGATTTTGTGTCTAGAATTTGTAGGTAAGGGATATGCGGCGGTTTTTTGTAGAAAAATCGAATATTTCCTCATCGATCCCAATATCTAAAGCAATACCTGCATAGGACAGACCAGCACCATAAGTGAATCCAGATCGTCTACCCTCACCGTCGTAAAAGTAACCACCACGCAAGGTCACAATATCGTATACAGCACACTCCAAACCAATACCTTTCCATGGTTCATTCAAGAATTCATATTCCACATGCTGCCAAAAGGAATATTCATCGTTTCGGAACATGTTAAGACATAACTTGGTAAAATCCGCAGACACCATACAAATCAAATAATCAAGTCTCAAGAGTGCGAATGAAAAACCCGCACGGAAAAGGTATGGTAATGGATCTACATGGAGCGGATCATATCCTGGCCAGTAATCCGAATCCTCAGTATAACCTATATCGGGACCTATATTTTGTATTACGCAGCCAATATCCAGATACGGCAGTATTCGATAAAGAAAATTTCCATCGAGTGCCCAGGTAAGCGATGTACCACTGGCATCTATGCCGAAATTTGCATAGCGGTTAAAATCTCTCCCTGGATTGCTATAACGCTGGCTAATAATTTTAAATCCAAAACCTATCGCGCATTTGTCCGATATACTTTTTGCATAGTTAATATTAACTGCAAGCCGCCAGGGCACGCGGGTACCAATATAGGTACCTTGTTCATCCCTAATTTCTATTGGAGCAAGAGCCAAATACGTACCCTGAATGCCCAAGGCACTGTTTTCCTCTTGATAGCACCCGGCCACATACACAAGATGCATATCCGGATGTAGTCCGGTAAGATATCCAAGATATTCGGCTGTGATCGCAGGTGAATCAGTAAAGGCCAATCCTGCTGCATTGTAGTAATTGCACAAACAAGGGTCAATTCGTGCGGTGTACGCATATCCTGAACCCGCGGCACGAGCACCGGGTGGGATAAGTAAGAACGTTGCCCCGGGACGCTCATTACGGGGCCAGGCATGAACCACAGCAGGCAGTAAGCAGCAGACAGTAAAAAGCAGAATTAATGAAATTAAAACCAATGTATGAACTATCTTAATGTTCATTTTCATAAATCCCGCTCCATTGATTATAAAGATATCATGTAATGAATCAAGTTATTATTAGTACTTGGATCAAATCTCAATCACGTGCATTGTCATTACGGGACACGCAGAGATGCGTATTGTTATAATGCAGATATGATCCGTGGTGCTACTCAATACTATTATTTAATCTTGATTATCTTCTGCGTGACCTTTCCTTCTATCTCAATAAAATATACTCCAGCCGGAAGATTCCGGTTAGCTCTATCAGTTCCATCCCAAGATATGCGCCAACAATCGAGAACCCCGCGCAAAGTAAGTGGAAAATCTTTAACCAAACACCCAAATGTGTTGTATATCCTTAACTCTCCGCTCTCGATGGTGTATCCTCGGTCTAATTTAATTATGATTTTATCTTTGAATGGATTGGGCTGTACGTCGAGAGCAGGACTGGCATATGGAATTTTGTCCAGGTCGTAAATACCACTATCAATCAACCACCGATACATACTCCCACCTTCCGTCCCTGCAAAGATATACTCACCAGGATTTATACCAAGACAATTGATACATAAATCACCAAGCCCACTATTCATCTGTATCCAACTACCGCCTGCATCCGTGCTCATATATACGCCATTGCTATGTGTACCAGCATATATAACTTTACCTTGACCAGTTACTGAATCAATAAGAAGAGCGTTTGTGCGACCTCCGTTAAATCCTGTATCGCTCCAGGTCTGACCGCCGTCAGTCGATTTATGAATACCACCGAATGCACCGACATAGATTATGTTTGCACTATCTGGATCAACCGCTAGAGTGTAAATCGAAAATGATATACCAATACATGCTAGTCTTGACCAATCGTTTCCGCTATTTGTCGTTTTGTAAATCACGGGACCACCATCTTCAAATCCGCCTACGTACACAGTATTTATATCAGTTGGATCAATAGCTAAGGCATAAGGAACTCCATATAGTGAACCTAGATTGTATCGCGTCCAGCTTAAACCGCTGTCGGTAGTCTTGGAAGCAGCAATTATATAATTACTACCATTATACCAAAAACCACAACTCCAATAGGTCGAATTATTAATGGGATCAGCTGCAAATGCACCACCTTCTGTGTAGTAAGATTCTAATAATGACCAATCAGCTCCGCTGTTGGTGCTCTTGAAAAGCTCGGCGCTAGTTCAGCCCTTTCCTTCAAATCCAAAAACTGTATTTTGGTCTGTGTTATGAACAACAATAGAACAAAACTCTCCGCAACTTAACGGTGTGGGATTGAAATCCCAGGATAAACCGTTATCGATTGACTTAAAAACCCCAACTTCAGGGAATGAGGTATATATGCTTGAGGGTGACGAAGGCGCAACACCTAGACTTGTGATTCTCCCAAGGTACAAACCATTGTTTGCATCAACCCAGTCCTCACCGGCATTTGTGCTCTTAAAACATCCATAGTTGTTGCCCAAATATACATTTAAAGCATTGGTCCTGCTTATTGCACAACCGCGGTTGTTTCTTCCTCTTAAACCAGAATCAACTATCGTCCAGATCCCACCTGAATTGGTACTCTTATAGACGACCGCATCTGAACCGACAAGAACAAGACTAGGATCTGCAGGTGTCGTTGCTATGCTCATCGATCCCTCAAATGTGGAAACCCGCGTCCATGAACCGCCTCCATTAGTCGAACGATAAATACCCTCATTCCGTGTTGGTGCATAAATGATATCAGAGTCTGTCGGATGAACAGCTATGATAGCGATATAATTCCCTGCCGGAGGAATACTGCCCGAAACGTCACTCCATGTTGTTCCTCCATCGGTCGATTTAATTACTCTTGGATAACTGGTGCCGCTTATGGTCTCACGACCAGATAGATATATAGTATTCGGAGCAGATGGATCAACCGTAATCCCAAAACCATGGGCATTACCGCTAATCGCAGGAGTTGTAGTCCAACTCAGACCGCTGTTTGTGCTCTTACAGAACATCATCCTGTTTTCACTACTGCTTAGGCGCTTCCTCCCAACACCATAGATAATGGATGACATTGTGGGATGGACTGCGAGACCATTGACATAAGTGCTATCAACTGTCGCCCCGGTCCAGGTTATCCCAGCATCGGTAGATTTATACACTCTTTCAAAACAACCACAATACAAAACACCTGATCCTTCAATCGTCATACATAAAACATAACCCGGGAATGATCCAACGCTCTCCCATGAAACACAGCCGTCAGCCGATCGAATGACTATGCATGGATCAGAAATAGAAGCAGCATATACAACATTTTCATCTAGGGGGGACACTACAAGTGAATGTAAATGTGCACCTTCAGGACCAATAACCTGCCAGGCTGCATCTCCTAAAGAACACTGCACGAAAATACACCACATCACAAATAGCTTTTGCATATCTCCCTCCCTTCACAGAATCTGGTTAGTCAATTCCAATATCTTCAGTGACTACAATATTATAAAGGCGTGAATTTTGTTGTCAAGGGAAATACACTTATTCACAGTACCAGAGGTAATACTTGCTTGACAAATACATAAAGATGCATATAATTACAGATTATGGGTAATTTTTTTTCTAAAAAGGAGGAAAATGCCGACAATTAATCAATTAATACGTAAGGGCAGAAAAAAGGTGTCGTCCACGAGCAAAGCACCGGCTCTGCAAAAAAATCCGCAGCGCCGTGGTGTTTGCACGAGAGTGTACACAACAACGCCGAAAAAACCAAACTCTGCTCTGCGTAAAGTGTGCAAAGTGCGCCTCACAAACGGTTTCGAAGTAACCGCTTACATACCTGGAGAAGGTCATAATCTGCAGGAACACTCGATCGTACTTGTACGTGGTGGCAGGGTCAAGGATCTGCCTGGTGTACGGTACCATATTGTGCGCGGTAAATATGACACTGCTGGGGTCGAAGGACGGAAGAAAAGCCGTTCTCTGTATGGCGTAAAACGACCTAAAGAAGTACCAGCAACGTAAAGGAGCGATCATGGGAAGAAGACGTCGTGCTCAGGTCCGCAAGATCCAGCCTGATCCACGGTTCAATAGCATTACAGTTAGTAAATTCATCAATTATCTCATGTGGGACGGCAAGCGTATGGTGGCGCAAAAACTACTCTATGGCGCGATCGATACGGTCGAGAAGATGACCAAGGAAAATGGTATTACTGTATTCGAGCGTGCCCTCAATAACACAAAACCCGTACTTGAAGTACGTCCGCGTCGTGTTGGTGGTGCAACCTACCAGATCCCCATGGAAGTACGACCAGCGCGCAAAGAATCGCTGGCAATCCGGTGGATGATAAAAGCCGCTCGTGCACGATCTGAACACCGCATGGAAGAACGGCTTGCACAAGAGATAATCGCCGCCAGCAAAAATGAAGGCACCGCGATCAAAAAACGCGAAGAAGTCCATAAAATGGCTGAAGCGAACCGTGCCTTCGCACACTTCCGCTGGTAAGCACTTTTGAACCAAAGCCTCATTAAAGCTGCTCGTATTGTCACACATGAATGCCTGAATATACGCCGGCATGAACGAGTTGTTATTATTATTGATGAGACATGTCGGGAGATAGGCTATGCCCTTGTTCATACGGCGCGCGAAATTACTGATCCAGTCATAATGGAGATCATCCCGCGCAGTATCCATGGTGAAGAACCACCGCATCTTGTCGCAGAAATACTGGAAAAATGTGATGTATTCATTATGCCAACGAGCAAGTCTTTGTCTCATACTCAAGCAAGGATCAATGCTAATAAAAAAGGCGCTCGCGGGGCAACGATGCCTGGCATTACCGAGCAGATCATGATGCGCAGTCTTAACACGGATTACCGGAAGATAGCTCTCCTGACAAAAAAAATCGCGCGTTTGTTGTCCGGAGCACACCATGCACGAATAGAAACAAGTGCTGGGACGTCCCTCGATCTCATCCTTGCTGATCGTCCCGGACATATTGACACCGGCATTGTAAAAACAAAAGGTGGCTTCTCCAACCTGCCGGCTGGCGAAGCCTATATCGCGCCGATCGAATCAAAAAGTAACGGTTCCATCATGGTCGATGGTTCCTTTGCTCCGATCGGTGCCCTCAAGAGCAGGGTTACAGTACATGTCGAAAAAGGCCAGATAAAACAGCTCAGTGGAAGTAAAAAACTAAGTGCGATCTTCAAAAAGTATGGATCAAGGGAACGCACACTCTGTGAGTTCGGTATCGGCACCAATCCCAAGGCTAGAATCACAGGCAATGTGCTTGAAGACGAAAAAGTCTGCGGCAGTATCCATGTTGCTTTCGGAAACAATCTAGCATTCGGCGGGAAAAACAATGCAAAAATCCATCTCGATGGCGTTGTCAGCAAACCTACTGTCTGGCTGGACAGAGCGCTTATCATTAAAAATGGTAAATTTGTGCTATAAAAAATAACTTTTGATCGTCCTGCTCCTCCCCATTCTCATTTTCAACACAACGATCCACAAGATCAATTTCGATGGGAATAAAACAGCATCAAGCCGTATACTCCGCGCACAAATACTTTCCCGCCGGGGGGATGAATACAACGATGTAAATATCACCTATGATGTGAATGGTATTATAAGATACTATGAATCGATAGGATTCTTTTATTCGAGTGTTTCGCCGAGCGTGACATCGGATGATAAGGGCATGACGGTCAGGTATGCGATTGAAGAGGGTGTCCGGAAAAAAGTAGAGATCATCCTAATAAAAGGTACGACACGTGATTCGATCGGACACGTACTCGAAATAAAAGAAGGAGACTTCTTTATCAAATCGAATATCCGTGCCAGTGAGGATCGTATCCAGTTGTACTTCAACAATCGAGGTTATCCATTTGCCAGCGTACGTTCATTTGTTCTTCCTGATTCATCGATCCTCATATTCAATATTGAGATGGGGATGAAGTACTATACCCGTAATACCACGGTTCAGGGACTTGTTTCATGTAATCCACGCGTTATCCATCGAGAGATCGAACTGGAATACGGTGATCTGTTCACAAAGAAAAAACTGATAAAGAGTCAGCAGAATATCTATAGTCTTGGATTCATCAGTACTGTTGATGTTGAATTGAATAAACATGGAGATGACAGCCTTGATCTTATATTCAATTTACGGGAGTTAAAATCACGCATTTTAAACTTTGGTATCGGTCTTTCAACGCCTTTGGACTTTCTGTTCTCATTCGGCATCGAGGAATTGAATCTATTCAACATTGGACACCGGTTCCAGATCAGACCGTCCTTTCAGATAAATATTGATCGTGAGTGGATCGTCAAGCTCGATGGACGCTATACGATCCCCCATATAACCGATGTTCGTCTCACCCTGAGCATCCTCCCTTTCATCTGGTATGAGAGTCTGACGGACTACAACCTGCAGACTCGTGGGAATGAACTCCGGGTGTCAAAAGTGTTGCATGATAATATTCTTTTGAACATATCAAACCGTTACAAGTATGTCGAACTGCATCGTAAAACGGATATTTCTATTGATGATTCCCTGACCGGTATCACCAATAGTCTGGCAGGTCAGTTACTGATCGACACGCGGGATGATTTCTTCAATCCTCACAAGGGTTTTTATATCATACCCCTGATCGAGTTCGCTGGCGGACCATTTGGCGGTGCGAACGATTTCATGCGCTGTGAAATTGAGACTCGATCATTCATCCCACTGTTAGGGAATACGATCGCGCAGCGTCTCCGGATAGGATACCTTTACCCTCTGAACGGAGTATCCTTTTATGAATTATATTACCTGGGGGGGCAGTACTCGATCCGCGGCTATCCCGAACGATCAATTGGTCCAACGATAATCGGAGACGACCACTACGGACGTGCCCTGGCAAACTATAACATGGAAGTACGGTTTCACCTGCCACTCAATTTTGGGCTGGTGGGATTCTTTGACTGTGGTTATATCAACGATGCATTCGATCTTGACCGCAATGATCTTTTCAAAACCAGCGCCGGAGCAGGTCTCCGATATTACACCCCGATTGGACCTGCACGACTAGACATAGGCTTTCCCCTCGTTCAGAACGATAGAATATTGTATCTCGGGATTTACCACATTTTTTAAAATGACCTTGAAAAAACTTATCGCGCCAGGGATCGTCTTCATCGTGATAACGATAATCGTGATTATCCTGGCCCAGATAGAACTGGGACCGCTTGCTATCGATATTGTTGAGCGCATTGCCGGTCTGGAAATTACCTACACGACGATAGACGGCAGCATCCTTCGCGGATATACGATCGAAAAGTTCTGTATCCGTTTTTCTGAAACTGATAGTATTTGTGGACAAAAAGCAGATATCCACTACCGGTTCGTTCCGTCGTTGTTGCGCCTCCCCAGTGTTTTTGAAATAACGCTGATCGAGCCACAAATGTTCATCACACGGGATGAGCCTAAAAAGCCCCAAAAAGGCGGCAGAATATCTCTCCCTTCGTTAAGTACCGGGATAAGACTTAACATTAAGAACGGTTCGGTGAACTATTACCAGGGAAAACCAATCCAATTCGAGAATGTATCCGGTCTGGTATTCATCGATCTCATTGGCTCGGCCATATACCTTAACACCATGAATCTTTCTGTCCAAAGCAAAAATCTACCTGTGGATGTTCACAGCATCAATATTGCGGTAAGGATCACTGATGATGCCGCGGAAATAAAATCACTGCGTGCAAAGGGATCAGGATTCACGGTTAAAGGAAAGGGAACGTATCACTTCGATGACAGAAAGGGATCATTCAAGATCGATAATGCTCAGCTTGATCTCGCCGTGATCAACCACCAGGGAACGGTGGAATTTTCCGGAGACATAAGGATCATCGATGGAATGGTGCATCCCCGGATCAAAGGGGTTGCACGTAATGTCTCCCCGGTCGATCTGTGCAACTTTGAAACATGCACCTTCGGTGACACTATATTCATCAATGTTTTTGATGGTCACCTCTACAAAGGGGATGTCTTTGCCCAGATAAAGGTGCTGAATAATGAATTATATGAAATCGATGCCAATTTTAAGAAGCTTGATCTTGGCACCCTGCTCGCGAGCGAGCATACGTTGCTTATCAATGGCTACATGGCGTACCGGGAAGGCAAATTCCGGGGTTTCGTATCATCTCCAAATGAGCAGGGATTTGGCGTGGACTCACTCTTTGTCAGTGGCGAACTCCGCCAAGACACTGTTTTCATCGATTCCTTGATCATTCAGGAAGAGGAACGTTTGTTATACGCTTGGGGCTATTTATCACCTGGATGTGATATACAATTACAGCTCAATGAGCTTTCGATCGACCGATTTGCCCGTTTCACTCCCCTGCCTGATACCGCCTTTACGGCCATCGTCTCAGGTACCTGCAATCTGATCTGTGAATCCAAAGACCTCAATGATCTCCTTATTACCTCCACCATTTCAGCACGTAACCTCAGGATCGGTGAAATACGTGTGGAAGAAGCACGTATCAAAAGCGAAAATTTCCGTATCAAAGACCATTCGAACTGGATCGAATGCTACCTCTTGAATCCCTCCTATAAAGGGCAAAAACTGGATAGTCTCTATGTTATGCTCGATAATGATGCTTATTTTGTGAATGCAAGAAGGAACCGAGATAAGATAAAAGCACAGGGAACATTGGATAAAAATTTCGCCGGCACGATAGCGTCACTCAGTATAAATTACAATAACATTGAGATCCATAATAACGCAACCATGCGATTCGATATCCCCAATCAAACAATCAGTGATTTTGACCTCAGCTTTGCGGGAGGCACCTTACGCGGTTCGATGGTCCCGCTCTCTCTTGATCTGTCAGGTGCGGATCTCAATATGATCAGCACTATACTCGGTTTGCCTGATCCGATCCATGGTTCACTGGAATGCCGCATCCGACGCAACCGCATCTTCATTATTGGCAGACAGGTTGATTTTATCGGACTTAACAAGGGCGAGGTTCAGCTGAAGGGCAGCATCGATAAAAGTATGATCCTGATAGAAGAACTGCTGATCGAAGACAGTCTGCAGCATTTGACAGGACAGGCGAAATTATCCCAGGGTCAATTTGATGCATCAACTGAATTCAGCAATGTTGGTCTCTGGGTACTACCTTTTCTTGAAGAATTCATGGACGAACCTGATGGTCGCGTCAGTGGTACTCTTGGACTCGCCGGGACAGTTGATGACTTCGAGTTTTCAGGGAGCGTAATCCTGACCAATGGTTCTTTCATTATTAAACCTCTTGCTGCTCGTTTTGATTCGGTGCAGGGTGAAGTACAATTCACCGGTAAACGTATCCTGTTCAAATCCGGTCAGGGGGTGATCAGTCGAACGGGGCGGTTCGGTCCAGCCGGGATACAACAGGGTATGGCATATGCAGGAGGTCTTATCACCCTGGGTCCCAGGTTTCGCGTACTGAACGTCCATTACGATTTCAGTTTCAAAGATGCACCCCTGCAATTCATGCCGTTTGCCTATGGGGTCGGCAGCGGCAACATATCACTCGGAGTGAAGAATGATACGACCTCTTACAATGGTGCGATCACACTCAAACAAGCGATCGTACCCCTGGAGTTCGGACAGGAGTTCGAGGACGACACAACTGAGACAGATAAAGACTGGACAATGAACATCAAAATTCGCGGAGAACGGAACATATGGCTACGCAACCGGGATGCCGACATTGAACTCGGTGGAGAACTCTATCTGATCAAAGAGCGGGGTCCGCTATATCTTACAGGAAGACTCAATACTCACCGGGGCAATTATTACTGGTTGAACCATATGCTTTCGATCACCGAAGGACAGATCACTTTTCTGCCGCAAGAACCCGTGGAAGCGGAACTCGACATATGGGCAAGAATGGATACTCGTGACCGTGATCCCGCTACCGGGACACCGATAACCATAAAATTACATATGTTCGGTACGATCACCGAACCTATCTTCGAATTCTTCTCTGATCCGCCACACTATAATGAGCAGGATATCGTTACCTACCTCAATCTCAATATCACCTGGAGTGAACTCGAGTCAATGAAACGTGGAGATTTTGTGCGTACTGTACTTCCCCACAGTCTCCTGTCATGGTTGGAAAGTGACGTTTCGCGCCGCATCCGTCAATATACCGGACTCGATTACTTTAGAATAGAAACCCCTTTCTTTGAAGACGAAAGCAGTACCCGTCTGACGGTTGGGAAATATATTTCCCGAAAACTTTTCATTTCTTACACCTATGATATCACCTCCTTTGACAATGAATTCAATGTTGAGTACTTCATCGACGATAAGAACGAAATCCTGATCCGGCGTGATGAAGAAGGTGATTATAGTATCCAATATCAGCATCGTATCAGATTTTAAATCGTTGACTTGATTTAAACAATGGGTTATACTTTATTGTCTAAAATATATGGAGGTCACTTTGAATAAAATATATCTACTCCTTACACTGACGGTGTTCCTTTTCGCAGAACGCATCATGATCGTCCGTGATCAAACACAACATATTCCCCATTCCCCACCTGCGAGTAACCTTACAATGGTCATGACGGCAGATGACACGTCCCGCACAATACCGGTCCAACGTTGGCAACCGATCGAGATCTTCCGTCAGTTCCCAATGGGCCCGCTTCGCACTGACCAGACTCCTGAAACACTTAACGTGCTCGTATTAAGGGCTGAATTTGTGGAAGATGATGAACCGGCAACAACCGGGAACGGAAAAATGGATTTCGTGGGATTCGGAGAACCGGGTGATGGATTGTTCTATGATCCACCACATTCCAAAGTTTATTTCGAACGTCAGATGGAATTCCTGAGCAATTTTTATAAATGTAACTCATTCGGTAACCTTGTCGTTACATTTACGGTGAAACCGGACCAGCCGAACCAATCCTACCAGCTGCCGCATAAAATGAGATTCTACAGTGGATTCGATCGCTACGAAGAAAGTACGGGGTATGTTTATTACAACACCTATGCAATGGATATGGGCCTTGTCCGTATCCTTCAAGATGCAGTCGCTGCGGCAGATGAGGATCCGACAGTCGATTTTTCAGACTATGACGAATACCTTATATTCCATGCCGGCACGATGCTCCAGACCAGTCTTAATTTCTATCGTTTTCTTGATATCCCCTCTGCGACCATACCTTCCGGTGCCCTTGAATTCTACCTTGGCATCGATTACATCCTGGCTAATGCAGGAACTGATACGATCTATGGAGCCGGTGTCAACTCCGAGATGGCTCGCGTCGATGAATATATGGTGGGCAGTCTGGGTACGGTTTGCCATGAATTCGGTCATACACTTGGGCTCCCTGATCTGTATGACATTACCGGGGCAAGTAATGGTGTTGGTGCATGGGATCTCATGGGTACTGGCGGATGGGTCGGCAATCCACGGGCCGGTGCTCCTGAAGGATCGATCCCCGCATGCCTGGGTGCATGGACACGCTTTGCCCTGGGGTGGGTTACGCCCCGTATCTTCAATGAGCCGGAATCACTGATCACGATCAGGGCATCTGAGATCGATACCACTCAATATGGCATCGGAGATCAAACGCTGGTCAGGATCCCCATATCACAAAAGGAATTCTACCTGATCGAAAACAGGCAACAAGATATCCAGCAAAAAGATACGATCGTCATCGATGCAGAGGATGGCGTACCGATATATGTCGATTACGGTGAATTCGACTTCTTCCTACCGGGAAGCGGCATCCTTATCTGGCATATTGATGATAGAGTGATCGATAGTACACTCGCATGGAATACTATGCAGATCCACCCTGAGCACAAAGGGGTTGATCTTGAAGAGGCCGATGGTATACAACATTTTGATGCCTGGTGGTACGGTGACTCAATCGAGTATTATGGATCGATCTTTGATCCATTCTTTGTAGATGACACACTCCAGGCTAATCATGCTTTCGGTCCTTTTACGAATCCCAATTCAGATGCCTATTTCGGTAAATCCATGATCAATATCAATACACTTTCTGCATCAGATACACTCATGGATATTTCGTTTGACATCGGGTTCAATCAACAGGGATTCCCTAAACTGGTACAGGGGAATAGTGCAATAAAGGCGGTGAGTTATGGTGACCTGGATGGGAACACTGATATGGAGATCATTGTTGCACTTGAGCGTGGGAGCATCTATGCCTACAATCATGATGGTTCTATGTACGGTCGCTATATCTCATTCCAGGAGCTACAAAGTTATCTTGCAGTTGGTGATATCAACCGGGATGGTGCTGAGGACATATTATTCTCAACCGGTTTTAACATTGTGTGCCTTGACGGACAAGCAGCTCCTGACAGTACACTCAGTGTTCTCCCGGGCTTCTCTCTGAACACCAACAATGATATCTTGGGTGCTCCGTTGCTATACGACATAAACGGTGATGATCAACTGGAGGTGATTGTCGGGAGCAAAGACCGCTATCTGTACTGCACGGATGAAACCGGCACGAACCTCAGCAATTTCCCGCTACACTTGAATACGGAACTTCTCTCCACGCCATGCGTGTTTGACGATTCAGCACGAACGATCGGTGTTCTCGGTTCGGATGGACGCTTCTGGTTGATCGATCAAAACGGTGTCAAAAAAGAATTTACTGATTCGCAGCATAACATGCTTACCTATGCCTCGCCCGTGGTTGGTGATCTCGACCGTGACGGCGAGCCAGAAGCTGTGACGATAAATGGTTTTGGTACTATATATATATATGACGCGGATACACTCGAGCAGAAGTTTGATATCCTCATCGACACAACGTTTTATGCAACTCCCGCTCTGGCAGATATAGACAACGACGGGTATCTAGAGATAGTCATGCTGAACAGCAGCAGGACATTGTATGTGACCAACCGAAACGGAACATGGGAGAATAATTTCCCTTATTACACTGATGAATTACTCTCTTACCCGGTCCTGGTCGCGGATTTTGACGACGATGGTTACCAGGATATCACCTTCGGGATGGATATCTCTGATTCATTGGGTAATGGATACCTGAAGATGATAAACAACCGCAATCGTGAATCAACCTTCTCGCCTTTGTTCGGTGAACATGGTTTTTCATCACCCGGGGTAATACTGGATATCGACAATGATGGTGATATGGAACTTGCGGCAGGAAGCGAATATGGTAAACTGTATGTCTGGGACTTCCCCTGCACAACCGCCATCTGGAAAGGTATTATGAATACGCCACAGAATTCAGGTCTTTATGATGGATATCTATCACCGGTCCAGACGCAATCCGGTCTGCTTGGTAAGGTCTATGTCTACCCCTCGCCAGTGGAGCGAAACGGAGTGGTCCGCTTCTTCCTGAACGAAGTGGCAACAATTACCATTGAAATAGTGGATATTGTCGGTCACACGATCGCTCGAGGTGAGATGACTGATGTCACAGAGAATGAATACAATGAATTGGCATTCAATTTTGAAAAAGCAGCGAATGGTGTATACATCGTGCGGGTAGTTGCCGATAATGGCAGCAGACGCGAAGTTAAATTGAAAAAATTCGCAGTATTGAAATGATGGAAGGCAAGGGGGTTTTATGATGCTCAGTGTGACACTCATCCTTTTGCAGGGGATGAATCCGATCATAGCGTCGGCTGTAGTACCTGGACTAGGGCAACTGATCGAAGGACAGACCGGCAAGGCACGTGCCTTTTTTATAATAGAAGGTACGATATGGCTTGCTTTCGCAGGATTTAATTACTACGGCAATGAATTGGATATGTCTGCACGCGCTTTTGCGATTGATCATTCCGGTGCGAACCCATTACGCAGTGATGATGAATATTTCAGTGCGATCGAGGATTACATGACTACCGATGACCATAACCTTCAGGTCGAGAGGAATGCAAGCTGGCTGTATCCTGATGATATAGAACGACAAAAAGAATATATTGCCGAGCATGGGTATTACGGTGATGACGTTTGGTCTTGGGATACTTTGAGCAGCCGTACCGTATATTGGGAAAAAAGAAAATCAGCCCGAGAGAATCTGCGTCGTGCTAGGTTCATGCCTGGTTTTGCCCTGATCAATCGCATCGTTTCGATACTCGATGTGGTTCTGTTCACTACTGACGACCGCATCCACCTTGATTCCCGCCCCGGGAAGATTGGAATATATTTCCGGTTCTGAACTTCAGATTACAGAATTTTCTAGATGCAAATGATCTAGAATGTCTGGTAGAACCGGTTATCAATCAAATCATAGAGCGATCGAGATAATAAAAAATTCCCGGTCTCTATTCGTGCTAACCGGCGCGGGGATCTCAGCAGAAAGTGGTATACCAACTTTCCGGGGGAAAGACGGACTCTGGAAATCATACTCGGCGACTGATCTGGCCACCCCAGAGGCTTTCAATAGAGATCCTGAGCTGGTATGGGAATGGTATCGCTGGCGCCAGAGCATCATACGTGATGCCCAACCCAATCCAGCGCATATTGTCCTCGTCAAATTAGAAAAATATGTGCGTTCATTCATGCTTTTAACTCAGAACGTGGATAATCTACACCAGCTTGCGGGTTCCGCAAATGTTCTGGAACTCCATGGCAATATTTTCCGAGCACGGTGCCTTACGTGTAGACAGAAAACTATGATCGGAACAAAGACTACTGAATATACAAAGCCCATTCCATCCTGTGCGTGCGGAGGCAATCTCAGACCGGATGTGGTATGGTTCGGTGAGATGATCCCACAGGACATCTGGTCTTCCGCTCTTGCATTTCTTGCACATGCAGATACAGCGCTGATCTGTGGAACATCAGGGATCGTCTGGCCTGCCGCGGCGATACCAGAATATGCAAAACAAGAGAACGTCCGCACGATCGAGATAAACCTGGAGCGAACCCCGATAAGTGCAATGGTGGACGTATTTCTTCAAGGAAAAGCTGGAGAATTGCTACCTGATATTGTGAACAGTCTCTAACGCACCTTCACGATCTTATGAACTTCTCCCTCACTGTTCTTTAAAAAGTATATTCCCTTATCTATCGATTCAAACGGTATTTTGCGACCGGATACATCGAATATCTCCCAGTGTCCATAAATATCATAAGGCAATGGACTCCCGATGATCTCAGCATGCCAGGATCTCTGTTCTGGTAGCGGTCTATACTCACTTATTTCGATCGATATATCACAGTTTCCATAAATGTCAAAATCTGAACGCCATTCAGACCACACAACCAGGTGATTACTGAGTCCTGAGGCAATATCGATGCCATCCCTTGCATGGGAGAATGTATCGCAGACCTGAAATATCGTACTCGCAGGTTGGCCACTGGTCTCAATCAAACGGCCTTTGATCGCTCCTGATGCCTCAATCCATGCGACAAGGTAATTAATACCATTAAAATTAACGCTGGGACAGGCTTGATGTCCTCCTTCATCAGTAATCTGGATACGATCACTGACAATTGCCCCGTTAGTTGAAACCAATCGTCCATAAATCTCACGATCGATTCCTGCGCTATCAAAATCAGACCAGACAATCAAATAATGCACGCCACCATAATCAAGCTGTGGGGATCCCTCAGATCCGGTCAGCCGGTCGATCATGAATACAGTATCTTCTGGCATAGCTTGTTCATTGAGAAAACGTCCATATATTGCATCGTGTTCATTCGACCACACCACCAAACAGCGGTTACTGTCATATGCCATATCTGTCAGAGAATTTCCGGTACCAAAAGTAATCGCAGGACCAATAACTCCACCGTGAGGATCGACCCGCAAAGCCTTCAATGCACTGGCTCTTGCTCCGGCAACAACATCTGCCCAGATCACGACATAATCCTGCTCCATAAAAAGAACGGCAGGATCGGTCTGCCCTCCAGCATCACTACATATGATAATCAAAGAATCGAGGATCGAAAGATCAGGCGCGACACGCACACCAAAAATATCAGCCATACTTCAGCAGCTATCTTGGATTACCGCAAGAAAATTCATTCCATCACACGCAACATCGACATTCATTGTTCGGTCAATGAGAACAGGCATGCCCAAGGTATCAATAACCGTTCCATTCACGCCAATTCGTGCGCCATAGATCGAACGTTCTGGCGAATAGTGTCTCATATCATACCAGAATACATAGTACTGCTCATGGGCGTATTGCACAACCGGATGTGATTGATCCTGATTACAGGTATTGATCGGTACATCACTACCGATGAAAAAAAGGAACAGCACCTCAATCATTAAGGTTCTCCGAAAACCTGTTTGAGTATCTCCTCGGTTTCGAGTGCGGCTTCCTCATCGATCGGATTGATCGCAAAACCAGCATGGATCATGACATACTCGCCAAGTTTTATATCGGGCACAAGGATGACCGATATCTCGCGTTCCACTCCCATTATTTCCACAATCGCGCGATTATCGGCTTTGAGTTCAACGATCCTGCCCACAACGCCTAGGCACATGATCTGTACTCCGAAGTCCAAACTCCAATATTCGGCTGACATCGTGATACTAAAACTCGAATAAAATATCTCGATCCTTTAACTTTAGTCATAATTCTTTCCTTTGACGTGCGCTCATTATTGTTTGACATTGCCTTGACCTATCGGTTTATCGATCATGCGACGTTTGTCCGCATAGATAACCTGTCCGTAGGATATACATCCATCATTCGTTGGTAATCTCTTATGGACGAACACCTTATACCCCGCTTTTTCTAATACAGCAACCATCTTCGACAAGAGCAGTCTATTCTGGAATACACCACCTGAAAGACAAACATTCCTTATTCCATGTATTGTACTCATTTTATCTACGACCGCAAGCGAAAAATGCACTATGGTAGCGTGGAATTTTGCCGAGATAGTGGATGGACGGACTCCTTTCAAGAGATCCCGCATCACTCCATGAATGATTGGTGCGACACCGATCCGTAACGGTTCTTCATCAAAAAGTGTGTAAGGATAATAGGATGAAACAGTGGAACCAGCGATGTGCTCGAGATTGATCGCTCCTTCTGCCTCATAGGTGATCTCACGGACAATACCAATCATTCCAGCAATGCAATCGAACAAACGCCCCATGCTCGAAGTCTCGATTGAGAATTGCTGATCGTTCAGGATATTGAGAATCCTGCGTACTTCAGTCATAGGAACGTTCTTCGGTCTAAATGTTTTTTTGCACAGTACCGCAGCATATGCGATCGCAATCCGGTATGGTCGCCGGATACTCGATTCACCACCGGGCAAAGGCAAATACTCCAGATGAGCAACTCGCTCTTGATGACCAAGATCACCGATAAAAAATTCTCCACCCCAGATCCTGCCGTCCAGTCCATATCCCGTACCATCATATGCGATACCGATCGCTTTGCTTTTCACTCTGTGTTCACCCAGGCATGAAACAATATGGGCGATATGATGTTGTACAGCAATCCTGGGTTTTTTGTATTCTTGTGCTATCCGCGTCGACAAATACTCAGGATGCAGATCATGAACGAGAAATTCTGGTTCGATCCGGAACCACTCCTGATATCGCTCGATCATCTCCTGGAAAAACGCCAGAGTTTCCATGTTATCGAGGTCCCCGATATGAGGTGACACATATGCATCGTATCCCCGCGCCAGGGTAAATGTATTTTTCAAGTATGGCCCGAGCGCAAGCATCGGTGGCACAGAATCCGGTAACTCAACCGGATTGGGTGTATAACCACGTGAACGACGGATAATTGAGAATCCCCGGGATGGATACACGAAACCGACTGAATCATCACAGCGATTCTCGATCTTCCGGTTATGTGTTAGTGCATGAGTAACTATGGAACCAAGTTTGAGTTTAACATCGTCTTCATCTTTCACGATCGGTTCATCCTGTACGTTCCCACTTGTCATTACATAATAGGGGATCGTTTCAAGTAAAACATAGTGCACTGGAGCATACGGCATCATAATGCCGATATATGGATTATTCGGTGCGACCCGATCACTTATGATATCCCTTTGTTTCTTTCGCATCACCACGATCGGGGCAATAGCGGATCGTAAACATTTCTCTTCATGCTTTGATATATGTACAATTTTACGGGCATGCATCAGGTCACACATGATCGCAAATGGTTTGGCTGGTCTTTTTTTCTTTTTTCGCAGGCGTTGTACAGCGCGGGTATTCATAGCGTCACAAGCAATATGGAATCCTCCGATTCCTTTGATCGCGACTATGTTCCCTTTTCGAATAAGGTCAGCAGCCTTTTCGATCGCATTCTCTCGTTCAACCGTCCCATATCGCAAGTCGTGCAGAACGAACCATGGACCACATATTACACAGCAGTCAGGCTGTGCATGGAATCTGCGGTCCGACACATCAGCGAACTCAGCAGTACACTCATCACACATAACAAAGGATCGCATAGATGTTTGAGACCTGTCATAAGGGGTTTCCTGTATGATTGAATAACGGGGACCACAATTCGTACAATTGATAAACGGATATTTGTGGCGTCGATCCTTTGGATCATACAGTTCGCGATAGCAGTCTTCGCATGTAGCAATATCGGGTGCAATACGCGTGTATCCCTCCCGGCGGGTGCTTTTTCGGATTTCAAACCTTCTCGTATGATGCAGGATCATCGGCGTTACATCGAGCCGGTCAATCACCGCGGCAATGGGCTTACGGACCTGTAAAAAATGGAGGAAACGATCAATGTCGGTCTGCGTACCTTCGATCTCGATATCAACACCGCTGGTTGTGTTCCGTACGAAACCGGTCAATCCGAGTTCCTGCGCTAAACGATAAACAAAGGGACGGAACCCTACGCCCTGAACAATGCCGCTAACTTGTATGCGTTTTCTTTGAGGCATCCAGTTCTTTTACTAAATGTGCGATAACCGCTTCGTAACCATCGCCTGTTTTTGATGAAACAGGATAGATCAACGCGCACGGATTTTCCTGGAGGATACCAGCACGCGCTTTTTTCAGGTCAAAATCGATGTGTGGTAACAAGTCTGTTTTGTTGATTACAACGACTTTCGCCAGATGAAAGAGAAGGGGATACTTGTAAGGTTTGTCATCTCCCTCGGTTGTCGAAAGAACGGCCAATTTGTGATCTTCCCCGATCTCGAACTCAGCCGGACATACCAGATTTCCGACATTCTCAACCAGAATAAGATCGTATGGTCCGTTGATCTGGGGAAGGACCTGCGCGATCATAAAAGCATCCAGATGGCAAGCCGTCTCGGTATTGATCTGCACCACATCTATACCTAGCTGTGCAAGACGTTCACTATCTATTTGACCGCGGATGTCACCTTCGATCACAAGGACACGGTAATCCTTGGGTAATCGGGCAACAACACTGCCGATGAAACTCGTCTTCCCTGCACCCGGAGAAGCGATCACATTCACAACAAATGCGCCAATTCGATCAAAAAATTTACGATTCTCAGCCGCACGCTCTTTATTGGAAACCAGAACCGACTTCAGCACTTTAACGTTCTTCATCTCACTCCTTTCGAAATACACCCTGGTGTTCTCATCCCTACTGCAATACTCATATTATTTACTCGCCTTCGATGGACTCAATGTAGAATTCTCGTCCTGAAGTGATCTCGATATTTGTACCCCCACATAATGGACAGACCATTACCGGTTGCTCGATTTCACTCGTTTGTGCACAATCCCTGCAAAGAAGCTTAATCGGTGTTTCACTGAAAATCAACTTAGCGTTTTCACACCTGGTTCCTGGACAGAGATATTCAAAATAGAACTGTATCGCTTCAGGAGAAAATCCAGTGAATCTACCTACTGTTATTCGCACACGCTGAATATCTTTAATATCATTCTGCTTTGCTTCTCGGTTACAGAGCTCCACCAACTCTTTCGTAACGCTATACTCATGCATAATTCGATGAAGACAGGTTGAGATCACGATAGAACATAAAAAAAATTACCGGATGATCGCGAACTTAAAGATTTTTTTGCTGTTGTTTGTTTTCACCACAGCAAAATATAAACCGCTTGGTGTATCATCAGGGATATGCCAGACAACTTCACCGAATACAGCGTCTGGTTCCAACCCATCCGCTAGAAGTCGTCCTGAAATGGAAAAGATCCGTACCTGAGATTCCTCCGGAAGATTCTTGATCCTGATAACGGGAATGCTGACCGCGGGATTAGGATATATTAGAATACTATCAAGCTCTGGATCAGGGGTTTGCACTACCGATAATCGCAGTAAACCGGTCTCACCACCCAACCAGAAACAATCGCGCAATGGATCGAACTCCAATCCTTGTATTTGGATCATTTCATTTGAAAAATCCAGGAACTGGATATGCACACCGAGTTCATAGTACTCCCAACCTTCGATAATATCCAGTACGGGATCATGGTAATAGAATCCCGTCCTTGTCATTATCCAGACCCGCCCTTCAGTATCGATCTCAACGTCAAAATGTTCTTGATCTGTGATATCAGTGTAACGCCGGAATTCGCTACCTGTATAAACAAGTAATCCAGTATCATTCGCCACATAGAGCGTACTATCGTCTCCGACGATACAACCAAATGCATATTTAGAGATCAATCCGTCCGATGTGTTATACTCGTATACGATATCATCATTACGATCAAAAACCGTTTGACGCGTATCGATCATGATCAACCCACCGTCTGAGCCGGATACAGTTCTCCATATGATACCATTGGAATCGATCGCTATCTCAACATTGAATCCTTCTCTCTTGAGACCAAGGAAAGTTGCGGTCGTGAGGGCGGAATCAATCACCCACACTTTGTCAGATGGACCAGAAAGAGCGATATACATATTGTTCGCATTGTCAAACTCGAGATCCCACACCGCTACAGTAGTGTCGATGTTCAGATATCCGCGCGGGATGAACAACCATTCATCCTCGGTCACATCATAGGATACGAGCATGATCGTATCACCTCCAGAACTGCTGAACGCGTTGATACCGAACCACATCCTGCTGTCCGGAGCCATAACACACCGATGAATATTGTTCGACGGTAAAATGGAATCTCTTGTGAAACTGGACCAATGCCCGTCATCATGGAGTAAACCAATTCCCCGCGAATATGGTTGGCGCGCGCCCAACGCGCAGAAAACACCGTATTGATTCGCATCGATCTCGGCAATGTGGTTAGATGGAAGGCATTCCCGTACAGTAATGACCCATGACGTATCATTCGGGTTAAAATACCCTAATCCCATGCCTGTACGATCTGCTGCCCAGCGGTTACCTAAACCGCAGTAGAGGTTACCGTTGAAATTCTCGACATCCATAACGCGGCACTTGTACGGTAATCCGTCCTGGATAAGGGTAAGTGTACCCTGATAGAACATTCCAACCTGCTGAAGTGTGTCAAGAGCCAATACGATCGTATCCCCCAAATAGCTGATATCAGAGATCTCACAGTCGATCAGGAGTGTATCAAAGGTTGTTCCGTTAAAAACATTCAATCCCAGGTCCGTTGCTACGTATACCGTTTCCCTGATCACTTCGATATGCTTGATGGTATTACTCACCAGTCCATGAGTAGTCGTATACTGATCAAAAGAATCAGGATCAAAGGACCTGACGAATCGGGTGATACCTTGATCAGTACCGACCCATATATATTCACTGTCAACAGCGATAGTTACGACATTATTCGACAGAAGACCGTTCTGCACATAAAGGCGGGTACGTACATCGTCCGTGAAGTTTTCCGGGGTTCCCTGGGTCTGAATAAAGAGCAATCCAGTGGGTGATCCTATATAAACACTGTCTGCCAAGGTTATAATATCCTGTGCAAAAGAATTGATAACTTCAACTGGATATTGATACACAATACTAAAGGACGGATCGACCAGAGCCAATCCCATTTCATTTCCACACCAAATATACCCGGTACTATCAAGCGCGCAGCATATCTGACGGTTCGTTGCCAGACCATCAGAATTGGTCAAGACAATGTAACTAGCAAACGACAGATCGTAGGCGACCAAACCACCATTCGTTGCACCGTAGATTACATTATCCTGATGCATGATCTCATAGTAGTAATTGGTATTAGTGTAGTAGTATGGCTGGAGGGTAATACTACTTACAAGGACTAAAATCACTGTCATGGAGTACTTCTTTCAAAGACTCTGTTGAGATGACATAAACAAGACGCAAGGCCAGCATTCCTTTCAAGATCAAGCGCACTGGCAATGCAAGTCGCTGGTGTTTCTGTAAAAACAATGCGAATCCTTTTGAATGATGCATTGCCGGATGTATATTGTCCTTACGGAATGTTTCGCCCCGGTAGTGGATAGCATAAACCTGGGGGAGCCACCATGTCTGCCATCCATTTTTTTTCAAACGATAGCATACATCCGCATCCTCAAGATAGAGGAAAAAATCTTCATCAAACAGGTCGATATCCTCGAGTGCCGCGCGTCGGAGCATCATGACGGATCCCTCTACAAAATCCACTCGCTGTGGTCGGGTATAATCAAGTGATGCGTACAGGTATGATCGCGTCCATGGATTATTCGGAAATACCCGACGTGTAAGTGACCGCCGTCCGAAAAGTACGTTCATGTAGTCAGGGAACTTCCGACAAGTGGGTTGCCGGTATCCTGCCGGGCTGAGGATCTCAGCACCAACCACTCCGCATTGCGGATGGTCATCCATGAATTCGATCATACTATTGACCGCCCGTGGGAACATGATGACATCTGGATTCAGAAGCAGGACATACTGTCCCTTGGTTATCTTAAGAACTCTGTTGACAGCAACAGCAAAACCACTATTAACCGAGCTTTTGATCATACGGATCGAAGAAAACGCTTCTGTGGTCAGCATAAAACTCTGATCGCTGGAGCCGTTATCATAAACTGTTATTTCATGGTCCCGGAGTGCTCCGTTCATCGTATACAGAGCTTTTACACAATTGTACAGATGCATCCCGGAATTGTAATTAACGATACAAATATCGAGCTTCATTGCAGTCTAAAAGTTTTGCGTAAACGCAGCCGCCATACGAGCCAGAAGGCTTCCCATATGATACCTTTTGACATCTTTGATTCACCTTCCCGTCGCTCGACAAATATGATCGGTATTTCCCTGACCCGAAGACCTGCCTGAAAAACTGAAAATACGCTCAGGATCTGAAAACCATATCCATCGACCTTGAATGTCTGCCAATCAACTGCCTCAAGTGCTCTCCGCGTATAACATTTGAATCCACTGGTGAGGTCACGGATTGGTATACCGGTAACGATACGCGCAAAGATACAGGCGCCGTAGGAAAGCAGCAAACGTTTCATCGGCCAGTTCACGACAGAAACGCCCTGGACATAGCGTGAACCGATGATCAAATCTGCATCATCGAGTAATTCAATGAACCTTGGTATATCATCGGGATTGTGTGAAAAATCAGCATCCATTTCAAACGCAAAATCATAGCCGTTCTCCAGTGCATACTCGAAACCTTTTACATATGCCGTTCCCAAACCCATTTTTCCGGGACGTTGGATCAAGTGTAATCTCTTATGGTCTTTCTGTAATGCTGTAACGATGTCTGCGGTGTGATCAGGGGAATTATCATCAATGATCAAAATATCAACGGCATTTGATGTGGTAAAAATTATTTGCGTAATTCTTTTAATATTCACAGCTTCATTATAGGTTGGGATGATCACAAGCCCCTTTTTCATAAGTCTACTATTATATATGAGCAGATATATTTGTCAATCTTTCACCCGTATCGAAGGTTAACAAAACAAGGTAGTGTATACTATTGTGTGTAAATTCATCTTGAAAAGGAGAAAAAAAGGTGTATCCTCCAGTTGATATGTTCAATAAAAAAGAAAGGAGGACACACCTATGACTTATCTAAACGATACCC
>Ga0180438_10000330_pt1 | contig 94664 bp, 101 predicted proteins | sample SS_ome_12_FD_132455 | JGI IMG/M metagenome (GOLD analysis project Ga0180438, IMG submission 132455) | Hypersaline lake sediment archaeal communities from the Salton Sea, California, USA - SS_3_D_2 metaG | ecosystem: Environmental > Aquatic > Non-marine Saline and Alkaline > Hypersaline >... | reverse complement strand
CGGCGTAACAGGCCCGACTGGACCTCAGGGCGCACAAGGAAATCAGGGAGCAGCAGGAGCTACGGGAGCTACCGGGCCTACCGGCGTAACCGGACCTACAGGGCCTCAGGGCGCACAAGGAAATCAGGGAGCAGCGGGCCCAACCGGAGCTACCGGACCTACAGGGCCTCAGGGCGCACAAGGAAATCAGGGAGCAGCGGGAGCTACGGGAGCTACCGGGCCTCAAGGACCGCAGGGCAATCAAGGTGATACGGGACCTACTGGACCAACAGGGCCTCAAGGACCTCAAGGCAATCAAGGCGACACAGGACCTACGGGACCAACAGGGCCAACGGGACCTCAAGGTAACCAAGGTGACACGGGACCAACCGGGCCTACAGGGCCAACGGGACCGCAAGGAAACCAAGGCGACACAGGGCCTACGGGACCTACGGGACCTACTGGGCCTACCGGACCTCAAGGACCACAAGGAAACCAAGGCGACACAGGGCCTACGGGACCTACGGGGCCTACTGGACCGCAGGGCAATCAAGGCGACACAGGACCTACGGGACCAACAGGGCCAACGGGACCTCAAGGACCGCAAGGAAACCAAGGTGATACGGGACCAACCGGGCCTACGGGGCCAACGGGACCGCAAGGAAACCAAGGTGATACGGGACCAACAGGACCTACGGGACCTACCGGGCCTCAAGGACCGCAAGGAAACCAAGGTGATACGGGACCAACCGGGCCTACGGGGCCAACGGGACCGCAAGGAAACCAAGGTGATACGGGACCAACAGGACCTACGGGACCTACGGGACCTACTGGGCCCACCGGACCCACCGGACCTACTGGTGACGATGCAAGAACATGTGCAACAACAACGACAACGGACAATACACCTACTACGATTGTGACTATACCTTTGACCGACAACACATCGTATGTTATCACTTCGACAACGGTGGCCTTTAGAACAAATGGATCAGATCAGGCAGGATATGGGCGAGACGGTGTATTCTACCGACGTGGCGGGGGTGCAACACAAGAAGGCGTAACAGATACGTACTTCACAAGAGAAAGTTCTAACTACGATGTCGACTTCGTCACATCGGGTAATAATGTTCTTATCCAAGTAACGGGCCGGGTAGGTCACAATATGAGTTGGAGAACCTGTTATACGATAACGGAGATATCATAATGGCAATCATAGGATCAACAGATAGAGGCCGAGGCCGATATGAACTAACATTGACTCACGATCCTGATAGTGTCGCCACCGTTGGACTTACGGGCTCTACAGCACACAATGTGGACAACGACACCCTTTGGCTCAAGTTAGATGATGGCGAGACAACAAACTGGATCAACCTTGGCTCATCTGCCAACATCTCCACCACTGGTTTTACCGGCAACTTGAACGGAATAACAGATGCTCAATCAGCATTGGATTTCCTCGACACTTTGACTTGGGATGGCTTACCCGGAGCGAAAACATACTTCACAGTAGGTTTTCAAGATAGCGAAAAACCATATGTCACATTCAACAGCACATCGTGGACAGGTTTCTCGAATATAATTTTCCCTGGCACTTCTACGTACTCGGTAGGTGCTTTCAAGGTTATCGCATCCAGAACGGGCACTAATGGATCATGCGATATTAGGCTATACGATTTGACAAACTTGAATGCAATCGGAACGGTGAATTTTTCCTCTGATGTTGTACAAATTATAACACAAAGTACGTTAACTAACTTACCGGTTGGCGAAGCAATCTTTGAAGTCCAAGCCAGAAAATCGGCTGGCTCGGCTAGTTCCGGTAGATTACACTCGATTGCAATAGCGTAGCAGGACAAAATGGCACAGTACATTTACAGAGTATATTGCACTACAGAAGCAGCGTATGTCAGAACTGATTGGATATCTGATCCGCCTACCGAATGTCCTAACAATTCCGAACATGAAATAGACACGGATAACATTGTTATTGTTGAACTAGAGGCTTCTATAACCGGCCCAACAGGAGCAACAGGCGATACAGGTGATACAGGTCCTCAGGGATGTAGTGGGTGTACTGGACCTACAGGCCCAACTGGGCCACAGGGCAATCAGGGGGAAACTGGCCCACAAGGTAATCAGGGCGTGCAAGGAGCAAACGGCGGAAGCGAAAATTATTGCTCCTTCATTCTATATGATGAAACATCCAAACCATACTTAGAAGTGAGTAACGTTACCTGGACGACCCTTGCTAGCTTTGTTTATGACGGCAGCAGTACCTATAACATCAGCGAATTAAAGGCTGTAGTTTCAAGAAGCGGCTCTTCAGATACATCATATCTAAGAGTCCGTGACATAACAAATACTAATACCATAGCAAGTATAACCTGGACGAACTCAAGTCAACATGTAGTTACAGATTCATCATTAACAAATGTACCAAGCGCTCAAGCCATTTTTGAAATACAAGCGAAGAAAGGGTCTGGCGACAACACTAGAGTTTGGGCCATTCAATTAAAGTAGAGGGCAATATGGCAACAGTTTACAAGTATAGCATCTATTGCGAAACAGAGGCAACAACGGTATATGCCTGGAGCGAGGCGGAACCCACCACTTGTCCTAACAATACTGGCCACACAATAGACACCGATTCTATCGCCATCGTAGATACGGTAGCCGAAAACCACGTTTACCTGGACGATGTCTCGAAAACGAGCGACAACTTCCTCCAAACGGTTGAACAGCCGAGAGAGGGTGATGCACTCAACTACTATTCTCCGAACTTCTGTGATAAGACGACGTGGTACGAAGGTGCAACTGCTGTCAGCGAGTTCTCAATGAACGATTCTGGCGATTTGACTACTTGGAACACAGATGGCACTCATCCTGGCCCCTGGATCGACCTTACGCATGGCAAAATCTTCAAAGAGGATGACACACTAACCGCAAACCCAACATGCGCTGTTGTGGTGGAGGTTAGCACAGATAGCGGCTCAACATGGACGGAGAAGACGGAGAACACGTTTGATGATACAGACGGCGATTACAGTGTCAATTATGACAACGGAACGGTGACGTTCAATAGCGCCCTTTCCTCAGGCGATCAAGTACGGGCCAGTTTCGCCAAGGCTCCCTCCACCATGACTTGGACCGTAGCACCCGCCTCGGGTAAGCGACTCAAACTCATGTACTGTGAAATTCAACTCACCACCGATGCCGAGTTCACATGTGACTTCGTGTACGAGACCTGGGCCTACAACCCAGCCGATCTGCCCAACAAGATGAAGATCAACGAGTTTAAGTACAAAAGCCTCTCGGATGTTCTATACGAAAGCACTGGCGTCTATCCTAAGATTCCGGCCCTCGGCGGCACGGGGCCAAGGGGACTGAACAAAGAGGTCGTGATCTTCCCGTTCAACTACAACACTTGCCGAGACATGAAAGCCAGCCAGGGTGTGGAGGTACGAGTCAAATGCGATTCGGCACACACAGGCACGATGGCCACAACAACATTCTATTGCCTGTGCGAAGATGAATGATGCATGACTAAATAGTACATGGCATCACAAAACACAGAAGGCGCAGGACACGGATCGGCAGAAGGACCCATCAGGCAACTGAGTCTCCTTCCCAAGGTCGATTTACATGAAGAATCACTTCCAGCCTTCGATATGGATGATGAGACCATCCAAAACTCTCTCGTGATCCCCAGCACGTCCACAGACAATCAATGGACAGGGAAGCAGTCCTTTGACGAGTACGTACTGGGACGATCTGCGAGTACCTGTGAATGCCACAATCAGGGGCGGTTCCAAAGACCCAACTTTCGCCAAATGGCTTGACAATGGTGCTGGAAGCCAGGGCGTATTCCTGTATTTTTTCAGTCCGACCATCGAGGAAGAGCTATACTTCGCAGCACAATTACCACATAGTTGGAAAGAGGGCACAGATATCCATGCCCACTTACATTGGATTCCGAAATCGAATGGAGCCGCAGGACAGAAGGTGTCGTGGGGTTTGGAATACACATGGTTCGATGTCGGAGCAGTAGCGTCCAATACCAGTATCGTCTATGGCGACACAACGCACATTGATGAGGATTTGATTGCCAACAAACAGTACATCACCTCGTTTGGAAGTCTTTCCGGCAGCGGCCTCTTACTTTCCAGTATGCTGGCTTGCCGAGTATTTAGGGATGCTACCGGGGCTGGTGGTACAGATAGCTATACCGCTGATGCGGGTCTGTTGGAGGTCGACTTCCACTACGAAATCAACACACCCGGCAGCCGACAGCCCTTCATCAAGTAATTCTCAACCTCCTCCTACTCCTTTGGAGTAGGAGGAGGTTTTCTTATGCAACTATCTGTCGTAATGATCGTCAAGAACGAGGAAGAGGTACTAGGAAAGTGCCTGGAAACCGTCAAAGACGCCGATGAAATCGTGATTCTCGATACTGGTTCTGAGGACAAAACAAAAGAGATCGCTCAGAGATACACCGCCAGATTCCTTGAGAATGTATACACTTGGTGCGACGACTTTGCCGGGGCCCGAAACGAAGCGAAGAAGTACGCCACCGGCAACTGGATTCTGAGCATCGACGCTGACGAAACCCTGGAGCCGGGCGGTATCGAGAAGCTCAAGAGGGACATCGAGGTAGCAGAGAAGACCGGATGCGATGCAGTCGACGTAGTCATGACGTGCATCAACAACTCCTACTACTACCCACGTTGCTTTAAGAACGATCCTGAAATCCTCTGGAAGGGTCCGATTCATGAAGTCCCCAATGCAAAGAAACGGGGGGTCGGCACGGTCAAGATCACATACGGCTATAGCCCGGCACATAAGAAGGACCCGAATCGATCACTAAGGATTCTGGAGAAGTACGTCAAGGACAACCCAGATTGCAAGCGTGAGGTCTATTATCTGGCCCGAGAATATACCTACAAGAAAGAATGGGAGAAGGCTGTCTATTGGTTCAACCAATATATTGAGCGGGCCGTCTGGATACCCGAGAAGACTGACGCCTTCTATCTCTTGGCAAAGTCCTACTGGAACCTCAGTCGGGGAGATGACGCCAGAGACGCCTGTCTGAAGGCGATTCTGCTCAACCCCAACTTCAAGGAAGCTATCCGCTTCATGAGTGATATCGTTTGGCCACGCCAGAAGAAGCGGTGGCTCGAAATGGCCGAAGGGGCAACCAACGAGGGTGTGCTCTTCACCAGAGATTCAGAGATCAAGAGAACGACCGAAACAAAAGCCCGGCTCGATTTCCTGATTGTTGGCCACCCCCGTTCTGGAACCCGATACATGTCTGAACTCTTCACGTCTTTCGGCCTACAAGTTGGCCACGAGAAGTACGGTAGGTACGGCACCTCTTCCTGGCTCCTCGCCGTTGAGTCTGAAGAGTACCCACAGTTCTACTGGCAAAGCAATGGCGAGCCGTCAAACAACCCAAAAGACCGCCGAAGCGACTTCGATTACCGCCACATCATTCACGTCGTGCGGGACCCCTTGAAAACAATCGCCTCTACCATGCATACGGAGGACTCCGTAGAGCCTTCGATACGCTTCCGTAAAAAGTACGCCACCATGTACGGTAATCCGTACATGGTGGCTACTTTAAGCTACCTGAATTGGAACCGGATTATACAGGCGCAGAATCCGTCTCTGGTAGTGAAAGTGGAAGAGTCGGCAGCCCAGGTATTCGAGTTCCTGGTCAAGACAGAGTACGTGAATGCCGCTGCCAACCTAGAGAAATTCCAGTTGCCGAGTAAGCAGAGCAATAGCCGTCCGCACGATGCGCTCGACAAAGCAACTCTTCGGGCAAACTTGCCCGAAGAGTTGTGGGATGAATTGGTGGCATTTTCGCATGAGTATGGTTACGATCTGTCTTAAACGTCGGAAGCGCCGTCGTAATCATCAAGCGTCTTGAGGTACTCGTAACTACGCTCGACATGATTCTGGTCGACTGTGTCAAGCACACTATTGGCGTAGTAAGTCGTATAATCTGATCCTGCGACTCTGTAAGATGCGGACCCAACAGGAGACTTATCAGCGGCTTTCGCTGCTGCGTCTTTGTAGATCGTTACATGGATCATCATCCTGTCGCTGACCCTATTATGACTCAAGCTAGTTATCTTATGATACGCAGACGAGTGAGTTACACCGGTCGGGGCTTCGTATGATAGTTGTAGTGACATTGGTTTCTCCTTTAGTCTATTTATTCATGTTAGAGGGTTTTCCAAAACAGAGATTCTCTTACATATGCATGAGCCGCCTGTCCCAAAATTTCTGGATGTTGCGGCGGTTGTGGTTCTACTTTTGACCGTATCTTATGTAACGGGACGCCAAAGCCATGTACACTATCGTCTTCGGTCGTTACTTGTTCCACATAGTCAAAATTGTGCTTAAAGGGCTCCAAACCCAAGAACTCATAAATACTTTCAAGAGTTTCGTCTGGCTCTCGGCACAAAATGTCGTAGTCCACGAAATGCATCCTATCCTTAAAACCACGGGCAACAGCATCTTTGATTCTATTAACCGCTAACCCAACAACCTCCGCTTCTTCACACCAGATCGCAAGACGATTCTCCAGCTTCTGGTATCGTATGTAGTTGTCCCGTTCAGTCGGAGTCTGCCGGGATTTTGATCCCGCTCTCCACAGCTTCTCGAAACTGGCAAGGACATCTCTCAAATCCCGTACCGGCACGATCACTTTGATTTCCCCGTCGAGTATCCATTCCAACATTTCGATATGAGCTAACCAACCACGAGATTTGTCGACCACGATAGGTTCTTCAATGCCCCAGTAGTAATTTTCGAGGATTCCCTTAAGCACATGCCGTTTGGCTTCCTCCAATGGGTGGGCCTTATGCTCAATAATGTCATCCCAACAATTCCGTAGCTTAAAAAGGACTTCCAAACAACCACTTGTATGGGTAGCATAAATTTCTGGGTTCTGCGCTAGAATGTTGCAAAGCAGTGTTGAGCCTGCCCTTGGCAAACCCCCTAAGAAATAGAACTTCCTCATAGCCTCCACCTCCACTTCTAGGTATAAACTAGTTTGCGGTATGCAAAAGGATTAGGATGCTGAGAAATCTACCAAAGTAATCGTTTTGGTGGTATAACCATCATTCACCTTCATCATTATGTCGCCATCATCCCCACTGCCCGAACCATTAGATTGCCACATTACAAAGCTATCAGATGGCGGATTATTTGGGTCATAACTGGTCGCAGCACTCAACAAGAAGCCATAGTTGGCCCTGACGCAAAACTGATCTGATTGGTTGGCGTAGAAGCTACTGTAGGCAGAATCGGCGAAGATAAATACGCCATCGTAATAGCTAGTCTTTGCGTTACGACCCATAGCGACCGAATAATTTCCATCAGCAGTACAATTTCGCCCACCTGGGACGGTAGCGTAGTCCCCACTTGCCGAATTATATCTTCCGCCCCCAATGGTAGATGATGTGCCCGATGCACTGTTGTAATAACCCCCACCGACAGTCGCATACGTCGATCCAGCATTGTTGTTGCTGCCGCCTCCGATAGTGGTATAGTTGTATGACGCACTGTTACCGCCGCCGCCACCGATGGTAGCCCCCGAATAGCTGGCAGAATTACTCTGTCCGCCACTAACTGTTGCATTCGACCCAGTGGCATAATTATAGTAACCGCCACCAACAGTCGCATACCCACTTGTGGCTTGATTGTTTTTCCCACCTCCAACAGTTGCATAGCTTGAGCTAGCGGTATTACTTCTACCGCCTCCAACAGTTGCGTAATAAGCACTCGCCGAATTACTTTGTCCGCCCCCAACAGTAGCACATGTGCCCGCCGCACTATTGTAGCGACCACCACCAACAGTATCGCCTTGATAGCTCGCAGAATTGCTGTAGCCTCCAGCAACCGTTGTATGTACTTCAGAAGCTTGATTGTACTGACCACCGCCCACCGTTGAATGGGCGAATCCCGAATAGGCTCCTGATGCCGTGTTATTCCTACCACCACCAACTGTACTGTAATGAGAGCTAGCGGTATTAGAGACCCCGCCACCAACAGTGCAAGCCAGTTGTGACGCCGTGTTAAACTGACCGCCCCCTATACAACCAACGTCGCCATAGGCGGTAACCTGATTTCCACCCCCTCCACTAATAGTGCCATATTGAGCACCTACACTATTAGTCTTGCCACCACCAACTGTAGCAAGAATGGCTGACGACGTATTGTCAGAACCTCCACCAATGACAGAGCGTGTGCCAGATGCGACCATGCTGGATGAGTAACGATCTGTTTGTAAGTCAACAGAATGTTCACCCCTAGCATTACCCGCTGTTGATCCAGTTGCGCTAGCTCCTTCATCAGCAGCACGTATGTTATAGCTGTTACCATCTGTGCCCTGAACCGTACCGCCACTACCACCGCCACCACCGGTTGGCCCGGTGGGACCCGTAGGCCCTGTGGCTCCTGCTGCCCCTTGAGCGCCTTGAGCGCCTGCCGCACCCTGAGGCCCAGTAGGACCGGTAGCCCCTGCGCCAGTTGGTCCTTGGGCACCCGTATCACCTTGATCGCCTGTCGCACCCTGAGGCCCAGTAGGACCGGTAGCCCCTGCGCCAGTTGGTCCTTGGGCACCCGTATCACCTTGATCGCCTGTCGCACCCTGAGGCCCAGTTGGACCGGTATCCCCAGCCCCGGTTGCGCCTTGAGCACCGGTATCTCCCTGCGCACCAGTATCGCCATCAGCCCCTTGGGCTCCCTGAGTCCCTTGCGTTCCCTGAGCCCCAGTATCACCTTGGGGTCCGGTAGGTCCGGTTACATTGTCAAAGTTACCGAAAGAGCCAGTTGCCCCGATTGATTCAATTTGATTTGTGGTATGATCAAACTTAAGTGTCAATGCCCCTCCCCGATTACAGTATCTATGCGGGGTAGTTCACTTCTATCGTCCGAACATGCGCAACCCACCTAACCGTATCACCGCCAGTGTCCGTATCCTGCACCTCTTCTATGCATAGGTCACTGACGATGCTCTAACTGTACAAACCCATCTAACTGTATCGCTCGATGCTCCACTGTCAGACACTTCGACCAAGAAATAGTTGGATGATCCCGACAATCTGGCATCAAAATTGGCATCATCTTCATGGAGGGTTGTTACGGTTCCTGTATTGATGATTACATTAGTCGCACCGTCATTTTCGGCTGAAAAATCAATCCTATATGACCAAGTTTTAGCCATTCCGCTTGTCGCACCAGAAAGCCAAACAGTCCCAGTCCAAAGAGTGTCAGTTGGAATAACAATGCGAAGACCACCCGGTGTGCCATCAGCCGTTAGGTAATACCAACTTGTGGTTGTATGGGCCACTTCCCTTCGCCCGGTCCAAAGAACGGTTTGAGCGTCACCAGTAGAGGCAAATCTACCAGATGCTCTTGCCTCTTCGCCATATCCCGCCGCTTTAGCATAATAGCCACTTGCCATCGAGAAACTTCCTGTTGTATTACAGGATTGTCCTCCGGGTATTGCACTACTTGTACCAGTGGCTACGTTAAGATAACCCCCGCCAATACTGATATAATCATTGGTAGTTATTTGATTTTGTCTACCCGCAACGATACAACTATAATCGGCAGAAGAACCTACTGAATTTGTGTTGCCTGCACCGATAAAATTATAATTATTCGCTACTGTGTTATCGTATCCTCCCGCTATTACTCCATGAGTACCAGTAACATTGTTAGAAAAACCACCACCAATAAATCCACTGCTGCCTGTAATGCTGTTGGTATTACCCCCACAAATAGTTCCATAGCTTACGGATACAGTGTTGCTTGTACCTCCACATACCACTGTGTGAGTGTGAAACCCAGTGCTAGAAGCGTTGCTTTGCCCGCCACCAATAAAGTTATATTGTGCAGACCCATTGTTGGTGTTACTTGCACCGCCGCAAATCACAGAGTTTGATGCATTACAATCGTTTGCATTGCCGCCACCAATAAACGAATATGCATTATCAATTTGGTTGTTATATCCAGCGACAATTCCACTGTAAAACGATGTGACCGCAGCCCCAACATCATTAAGTCTTCCACCACAAATCACTGCATAATCTGTATTTGAGCCTACACCTATAGCATTACTGGTGCCGCCACCGATAAAGCAACGATCTGCATTGGTGGGCAAAGAATTTTGTTCACCACCACAAAGGACGTTATAAGTACCGTTACCAATAGTGTTAAAATATCCACATAGTATCCCGCTATAACTGCCAGAACCGACAGCGTTCCGGCGACCTCCTGTAATGACCGCTCCTGTTCCAGCAGCTACTTCTGTTGCAAGTGATCGATAAGTTTGAAGATCAACCGAATACTCGCCCCTAGCGTTACCAGCTATCGTAGTTCCTACATTCCTTGATCGGATATTGTAGGTATTACCATCGGTTGGTTGAACAGTGCCCCAAAGAGGACTTGGATTTGGACCTGTAGGCCCTGTTGCGCCATCATTGCCTTGTGGCCCTGTTGGTCCTGTAGCTCCAGCATCGCCTTGAGCGCCTTGTGGTCCTGTTGGTCCTGTAGCCCCGGCATCGCCCTGGGCTCCTTGAGCGCCTTGTGGCCCTGTTGGTCCTGTAGCTCCAGCATCGCCTTGAGCGCCTTGAGCGCCTTGTGGTCCTGTTGGCCCTGTAGCTGCAGCATCGCCTTGGGCTCCTTGAGCGCCTTGTGGTCCTGTTGGCCCTGTTGGCCCTGTAGCTCCAGCATCGCCTTGAGCCCCTTGCGCTCCAGTTGGCCCTGTAGCCCCAGTTATTCCCGATGGAACGACACCGTCAATCGTTAACGCACCGCCATCCGCCGAGATGTCTTCTGCTACATTATCATAACTGATCGCCAACGGTCCCCCTTATTGTTCTCCCCAACTATCCTCCAATATCATTATGGTGGATACGACACCGATGTAACGGACACTCTTGAAACCCATTTAACGGTGTCGGTTGCCGATGTTGTTCTAACTTGGACGGCTGGATTAAATGACGCCAAAGCAACTAGTCGTACTTCGTAACTAGTATCCGATTCGTACAAAACCGTAACGGACTGCCCTGGAAGAACTATGCAATTTAACGCAGCCCATTTGAGAAAGCCGCCCCTAATGCGATACGCCCATCGCTTTGCCGCACCAGAGGTTAGACCCACAATCCACACGTCTACATTCCAGACGGTATATAGTGGATTCCACAAATTCGTGCTGGTCCCATCTTCCCAAAGTTCATACCATGTGTTGGCAACATGTGTAACTTCTCTTCTTAAAACATGTTCACTTAGTTGCGAGTCCCCAGCAGTAGCAAATTTCCCTGCCGAATGCCATAGACCTCCCGGTTGTTGGACAAAAGCTTCTTTGCCAATCGCCATCGAATGATCTTTATTGATTCCGATGTCATTGTCATAACCACCAGGAATACATGCGTAGTCGCTGGAAATGTTGTTGCTGAAACCGCCACCAATAAATGAATACTGGCCGATACCGGAACCACCAGTAATCGAATTGCTGCGGCCAGCCATAATAGCGGCGTTAGGAGTGTTTCCTATGGAGTTATCTTGCCCACCACCAATAACGGTTGTGATCCCAGCATTGGTGTTGTTGTTTCCGCCACCAATAGCATTAGCCGTGGCACTGCCCGACATTTGGTTTGAAAAGCCGCCTAGAATAACTCCGTATACCGTATTCACAGTGACAAGCGTATTGTCCCTACCGCCACCTATCACACCGTAACCACCCGTACTTTGAGCAAGATTATTTTGACCTCCAAAAACAATACCATCGTTTTCACTTACTGTGTTTTCCGCACCACCACCAATTACCGATCTAGCACCACTAGCAACTTGCGTTGCGGCTGTTCGATAAGTTTGGAAATCGTTAGAATTTTCACCCCTGGCGTTTCCTGCCGTCGCACCTTCGTTAACAGGTTCTAAATCGTATGTGTTGTCTGTTCCCTGATTAACACCACCTGTAGCTCCCTGTGGCCCGGTAGGTCCAGTAGGACCTGTAGCTCCCTGGGGGCCAGTAACGCCTTGAGGTCCTTGTGCGCCTTGAGGGCCTGTAGGATCAGAGCCCGTCGCACCTTGTGCTCCCTGGTTTCCCTGAGTGCCCTGAGGCCCTGTTGGGCCGTTAGGCCCAACAGGGCCGTTACTTCCCTGCGAACCTTGTGCGCCTTGGTTTCCCTGAGCACCAGTTGGACCGGTTGGACTTGCGCCGGTAGCTCCCTGGGCCCCTTGGTTACCTTGAGGCCCAGTGGGGCCAGTTGGACTTGCGCCGGTAGAACCCTGAGCCCCCTGAGCCCCCGCATCTCCTTGAGGGCCAGTGGGACCAGTTGGACTTGCACCGGTAGAACCCTGAGCCCCCTGAGCCCCCGCATCTCCTTGAGGGCCAGTGGGACCAGTTGGACTTGCACCAGTGGCTCCTTGGGCACCTTGAGCGCCGGAAGGTCCGGTACTACCTTGGGCACCTGTGTCACCAGTAGGTCCAGTAGGTCCGGTTGGACCACCCGCTCCAGTGGCACCTGTGTCACCAGTAGGTCCAGTAGGTCCAGTTGGACCGACATCACCCTGTACACCTTGTGTACCAGCATTACCTTGGTTACCCTGTGAACCTGTAGGTCCAGTTGGACCCGTTCCAGCAGCACCCTGTGCTCCCGTTGGACCATCTGGCCCTGTGTCTCCCTGCGAACCCTGTGGCCCCGTAGGACCAGTAGCACCCGTACCCGGAATAATACCATTGATTGTTAGATCAGTCGTAGCATTACTGATATCACTGGAAACATTGTTGTATATGATGCCCATAGTTCCTCATGTGTTATTGTTCCACTATCGCCGCTTGTACCCTTGCAACCCAACGCACAGTATCGGTGGCCGATGTAGTTCTTACTTCAACGTCTATTCCGTCTGTTGCCCCACCCCACATATCCAGTTGTACTTCGTAACTGGTGTCGCTCTCGTACAACGTGGTGATAGATTGCGCCAGAATAGACGTAACGGCCCCATCATTCATTCCCAAGCCTTCTATATTGTATGCCCACCTTTTTGCAGCACCCGATGTTTGACCTACAATCTGAACATACAAAACCCACAAACTATCAATGGGCATCGCAAGTCGTGTACTGCTTCCATCCAGGTAAAGGGTATACCAAGTGTTTGCTACGTGCGTTATGCTTCGCCGCATTGTCCAAACACTGGTTTGTGCATCGCCCCTAGTAGCAAATTGACCAGATGCGTGAGTTAATCCACTACCAACACCATTCGCCTCTTTGCCGAATACCATTCCGTATAACAACTCCCGGTTATCATCTCCACCGACGATGCAAGAAGAGTTGCCACCAGCACCAGTAATGTTATCTTGACCACCACCAATAAAAGTATAAGCCCCATTATTTCTATTGGTGTGTCCTCCAATGATAGTACCATCACTACTGTTGTTATAATTGTCTGTACCACCACCAATGAACCCAAAACCAGAGGTGTTATACCAGTTGGTATTATTGTCTCCGCCGAGAATGGTTCCATACGGATTGCGTGTCAAGTTAGAGTTGCCACCGCCGACCACCTGCCAGTCGAAGTCGTACTCAATTTCGTTATCCAGACCACCACCGATAAAACTATAAAGTGCTTGGTTGGAGGCGTTTAGATAATCGATCATATTGTTCCTACCACCGCCAAGAACATTGTAGGCATTCCCAGTATTGTCGATTGTGTTTTCCCAACCACCAAGAATTGTGCTGTAGTTGCCTTTAGTAATTTCAGCAGCGGCAGCCCTCCTGGTTTGCAAATCAACAGAAAATGTACCTCTAACACTGCCAGCGGTAGCACCTTCATTGGCCGGTTGTAAATCGTAAGTGTGATCTACACCTTGCAAGACACCCGCACCTACTCCATCAGGTCCGGTAGGGCCGGTAGGGCCATCAGCACCCGTAGCGCCTTGGGGCCCGGCATTACCAGCGTCACCAGTAGGACCGGTGGGCCCAGTAGTTCCGGCAGGTCCAGTGTCGCCTTGATTACCTTGAGTTCCTTGAGGCCCGGCAGCGCCGCCAGCACCCGTCGCACCGGTAGCTCCCGTATCACCTTGGTTACCCTGCGTTCCTTGGGCACCGGTTGGACCAGTTGCCCCAGTGTCACCGGCTGGTCCAGTGGTCCCTTGAGTTCCTTGAGGACCAGTAGGTCCTGTTGCTCCAGTAGCACCTGCCACACCGGTATCGCCCTGTGCTCCCTGTGAGCCTTGAGGTCCTGTAGAACCAGTTATTCCGGTTGGCCCCGTTGCACCGGTATCACCTTGCGAACCTTGTGATCCTTGAGGTCCAGTAGGTCCAGTAGGTCCAGTTACACCAGTAACACCTGTATCACCCTGTGGACCTTGCGATCCCTGAGCACCAGTATCTCCAGTTGCGCCTGTTGGGCCCTGTGGGCCTTGTGGCCCTGGTCCGGTATCGCCCTGTGCTCCCTGCGGGCCAGTTGGGCCGGTTGGCCCGTCGCTACCCTGGTTACCTTGGGCACCTTGAGCGCCCTGTGTTCCTGTAGGGCCTGTGGGGCCTGTAGGACCTGTGCCATCATCTCCGGTTGGTCCCTGAGCACCCGTATCCCCCTGAACCCCAACATCGCCCGTGGACCCGGTAGGTCCGGTATCACCCTGCCCTGGAAGTATGCCGTTGATCGTTAGATTGCTTGTATCATTAGTGATGTCGCTAGCAACATTGTCATATAAGATGCCCATTGATCCCCGCTTATGTTAAACCTATTATCATGCGTACAATACAGCGGCTACTTGCATACGGCATGTCCACCTAATTGTGTACACAGTACTAGTTGTCCTTACCCTAACAGTTAAGCCATCTGTTGCGCCGCTCCAAACATTCAGTTCTACTTCATAATCTGTACTGCCCTCAAATAACGTCGTGATAGATTGTGCCAATAGTGATGTCGTCCCGCCATCGTTAACTACGACACCCTCGATGTTATAGCCAAAAGCATAACTACTGCTACTTGGACTCTGTCTCGAACCTACGATCTGGCAAAATACATTCCATGTACTATCCTCTGGAATAACTGGCAAGTCACTACTACCGTCTGTGTAAAGGTCATACCACGTATTAGCAACATGTGTAATTTGTCGTCGCATTACCCAAACATGAGTCTGGGCATCTCCACGAGTGGCAAACTGCCCACTGGCATGGCATAGCGTTCCATACCCTGGCGAAGCTGCTTCTTGACCAAAAGCCAGAGCGTAGTCATGTTCTACTCGGCAGTCGTCGCCGCATGGGATGGTTGCATAATCTGCCGCAATATAATTGTCCAAACCACCACCAATAACCGAATACTGAGAAGCACTTGTAATTTCGTTGTTAGAACCGCCACCAATGGCATTCCAAGGCCCAGCAATCGTGTTGTCCCGGCCACCACCTATAAAGCCACAACCACTTGCGTCGGCAGAAAGGGTATTGGTATCACCACCTACAATAACCCCATAAGGTTGGTCTACTGTGTTGTCGAAACCTCCACCAATAACTTGATAATCATAAGTATCAGAAATTAAATTACTGCTACCGCCCCCAATAAACGACCAGTCAGCCGCCGTTAGTATTTGATTGGCAAAACCACCAGCAACAGCACTGTAAGTAGATTCAACTTTGTTGTTGTGTCCACCAAAAACAGATGAAAAATTACCAGATGCAACTCGATCAGCAGCCGTCCGACTGGTTTGAAGATCAACGGTGTTTTCGCCACGAGCATTCCCCGCCGTGGGTCCTTCTAAAGCCGGTTGAATGTCGTAAGTATGATCTACGCCCTGTAAGAGTCCACCGCCTACTCCAGTTGGTCCGGTCGCTCCCGTATCCCCCGTGGGCCCTGTAGCTCCCTGTGCCCCAGTAGTACCTTGAGGTCCAGTAGCTCCAGTTGGTCCATCATCACCAACAGGTCCAACGTCACCCTGGTTACCTTGACTTCCTTGAGCCCCTGTTGGACCCGTTGGACCAGTTACGCCCTGTGGTCCAACATCGCCAGTATCACCCTGTACACCTTGTGGACCCGTTGGCCCAGTTGGCCCGGTTGCGCCTTGAACTCCAGCATTACCTTGAACGCCTTGAGCGCCAGTTGCACCCGTAGGTCCGGTCGCTCCTTGAGCACCGACATCTCCAGTATCACCTTGAGCACCTTGAGCGCCAGTTGCACCCGTAGGTCCGGTCGCTCCTTGAGCCCCAACGTCGCCCGTATCACCTTGGGCACCTTGCGATCCAGTTGCACCAGTAGCTCCGGTTGCCCCTTGGGGACCAACATCACCTTGGTTTCCTTGAGCTCCTGTTGGACCGGTGTCACCCTGTGGACCGGTATCACCCGTCGCTCCTGTTGGACCTGGACCTACATCTCCTGTTGGGCCCGTTGGACCGGATGGTCCAGTATTGCCGTCGTCACCCTGTGTACCTTGCGTACCCTGAACACCCTGTGCGCCTTGCGGACCTGTAGGGCCCGTTGGACCTGTACCGTCATAGCCGGTTGGCCCCTGTGAACCAGTAACGCCCTGAGCACCTGTTGCCCCTTGTGCCCCTGTTGGTCCGGTCGCCGCCGCACCTGGAAGAATGCCGTTGATTGTCAGATCACTAGTATCATTAGTGATGTCGTCTATGACATTGTCGTAGATGATGCCCATGTGTCCCCACTATGATTGATTAGATGTCACCGATTCGATTCAATTTCGTTGCTGCATTCGGTTCAATCTATTTATCCGTTCAATCTGGTAATTTTGGACATCGGATAAGCTTCATTGCTTGCGGCGTAATGTTGTAAAGTATTTAGCCATTCACTTCGGTTAATTCAATGCGGGCAACCCACCAGATTGTTTTACTGTTCTCGCCCGTAACCTCTATCTTCAAAGATTCGTTTGTATCATCTGCGCTAACCTCGGCGTCCCATCCGGAATCGTTTGCAATGATATTTTTCTGTCTTGTACCTATCAGCGCAGTTGTTGATCCATTGCGGTCTATCGCTCCGGTAAACTCCCACGCAGCCCCTTCGTTGTTAGCGTCTTGTCTTCGGGCAATGATATAGACTTTGAATAGCCAAGCATCTTGATCAACTAGAGTAAGCCTAGCTGATGAACCATCGAGGAACATTTCAGCCGGGGTATTATTGATCGTTTCAATTCTTGCCAACAGTTGTGATTTCTGCGCATCGCCAGCCGAAGAAAAGAAACCCGATGCGTGTGACGATTGGCCATAGTGATCGGCGACCGCACCATAGCCGCCTAAGACCGATGAGTAATCACCGGAGGCCGTGTTATCACGGCCTCCGGTGATTACGCTGTTCTCTCCAGAAGCGACCATTGTAGAAGAGGTTCGCTCGGTCTGTAGATCAACTGAGTTTTCTCCACGAGTACCACCCGCCGTTGCACCGTCATTCAGTGGTTGTAGGTCATATGTTTGGTCTACACCTTGAAGAACGCCGCCAGCCGTTCCGGTGGCTCCCTGCGGACCAGTTGGACCTGTAGCTCCCGTAGCTCCTTGCGGGCCAGTTGGACCTGTAGCTCCCGTAGCGCCCTGCGGGCCAGTTGGTCCCGTATCGCCCGTCGCACCTGTAGCTCCCTGCGGGCCAGTTGGACCCGTATCGCCGGTAGCTCCTTGTGAGCCGGTTGGTCCCGTATCACCCGTTGCACCCGTAGCCCCCGTAGCGCCCTGCGGGCCGGTTGGGCCCGTATCGCCGGTAGCTCCTTGTGAGCCGGTTGGTCCCGTATCGCCCGTCGCACCTGTAGCTCCCTGCGGGCCAGTTGGACCCGTATCGCCGGTAGCTCCTTGTGAGCCGGTTGGCCCCGTATCGCCCGTCGCACCTGTAGCTCCCTGCGGGCCAGTTGGACCCGTATCACCGGTAGCTCCTTGTGAGCCGGTTGGCCCCGTATCGCCCGTCGCCCCCGTAGCGCCCTGCGGGCCGGTTGGGCCCGTATCGCCAGTGGCTCCGGTCGGTCCCTGAGGGCCGCCACTAGAACCAGTAGGCCCAGTCGGGCCGGTGTCACCTGTTGGCCCAGGACCAACAGCTTCGACCACTCTGAAGTTCATGTTACGGATGGTAACACTGACAGTATTGCTTGATGTGCATCGAGCCCTTACATCCAGCACTTCACTGGCCGTGAGAGATAGGATACCACATGCGCCAACGTTATTCACATTCCCAGCGTAGGTATCAAAGTTTGCGTTCCCCGTATGAAGGTCACTCTGAATAACCCCATCAACAAAAACAGCAAATTCGTAGTCTTCACTAGCAGTCCCATTGTACGAAAGCTCGAAGTCGACGGCATACACACCGGTTCTTGATACGGTGATCGTATGGTTGGTTGTGTTGATTGTTGTCTCGTTAGAATCACCAGCGGTGTCTAGCGCATCAACCACCTCCCAAATGTTTTGTGTATCAAGAGTTTGGCCACTCGTGTTACCTTGTGTGTAAATCTCACCATAAGCCGCCGAGGTCGCCGTTGCGCCCGGACCTTGTGGGCCTGTAGGCCCCGAAGGTCCCGAAGGTCCACTCGGTCCTGTAGGTCCTGTAACACCAGTAGCACCACCAGCAAACGCCACCCACTGTGCGGCCCCTGGTGTTGAATCCGTACATAGCCATAGTTCACCCGAAGAGTTGTTGTGCCAGATAGAAAAGTCAAAGAACTCGACACCTATACCCGCCGTGTCGTCACTATCATTATCAGGACCGGGATCGGAAGTGGTCTGATAACTGGGTCCTCTACGATCCGCAAGTTCGATAAAGTTGTTCGTAATATCAAGACCAGCCTCTTCGGTTGGAGTGTCTACGCTGATCTTCAGCCCTTTATAATCAATCGAATCGGACATGCGGGAATCCCTCTCGGTTGTCGCTATAAGCTATATATGCGCCCGTTCCCACTTACACCAGAAGTGGCCAGATTCCGGCACACATAGTTGAGGTTGCAAGCGTTCTATCACATCTTCCTGCGTTTCAAACACTTGAAGGTGTGCAACGTATGGCATGTTGATCGGAACGGAGCCGATCATTACGCCACCCGCCGATAACTTAGATAGGGCAAGCCCAACCAGTTTTGATGGTTCTTCTAGGTGCTCTAAGACCTCAAAGCAAGCGATGGTATCGAATAAAGTCTCAGAATGGCTCATATAGGCCCACACGTCCTCACACACGAGCGCAACGTCCGGATAGGTAGTTTGAGCCATCTTGATCCTACCCTCGCTGTAATCGACGCCTGTGTACGTTACACGGTATTTTCTCAAATCCCCATACAAGCGAGCGTCCCCACAACCAAGGTCTAAGACTGAGCCCCCAGGTAGGATGCGGGTGCCCAACTTCTCCAAGATTTCTTCAAGTTTGATGTCGTCTAATGACGATGCATACGATAGGTGGCTATCGTAATGGCCAAGTAGATTTTTCTCTTTCTCATACATGTGCTAATAGAGCTATGACACGAAAATACCTCAACGACCGTTGGTGTGTTAGATGCAACCGTTTGGGTCCGACTCCTTACTTGAAAACACACTGGAAGAAGTTAGTCCCCGAAGACAAGGACAGTTGCATCGTTGATATCGGATGTGGAAACGGCAGAAATGCCACGTTCCTAAAAGGGCAGGGTTACAAGAACGTGAAAGCTTTCGATATGGCCAACGACTACGGGGTGAAATTGGTCCTCGGAGCAGAACCATTTCCGATTCCAGACAAGTCTGCTGATGTAATACTAGCGAACTACGTCTTCATGTTCCTCGACAAGAAGGAGAGATCACAGGCAATCAGGGAGATCAAGAGAGTTGCCAAGCCGGGTTGCACGATCATGGTCGAACTCTACCCAGCCAAAGACAGTCACGCAAAGAGCGAAGCGGCTACCGCCAAGTTGCAAAAGCAGCTTCTGAAGGCACTAGGGTGGGATGCGTTGCGCTTCAGCAAAAACCGCTTCATCGCTAAGCACAGTTGTGGTGACTGAAGTGACATCGCCGACTGTGCAGATAAGCAGCCAAGCCACAAGGCAGATGCTTTTTCAGCGGTTCAGGCTCGACCTCTGGTTTCGGCTGGCGAGCCCGATAGTCCTTGAAAAGTCGTTGCACGAGAGCGGGATTGTTCACCGCAAATGCGATTTGCATGATCTGGCGTTTTGAAAGCATGCGGTATGTATCCCGCATGCCTATGGATTCTTCGGCGCAAAGCCTGAACCAGAGGGTGAAGCTGGTGGCACGCCATGGCAGGTACAACCTTGCAATGCGGTGACTTGCAATGCGGTGATGAGTGCGGCGTTCCTACCATCACGACAATCCTCGCATTCGTCGTTGCCGCAGTTGCAACCTTCGTATTTCTTCTTCTGCCACATCTTGTAACCCTGTTCGGTAAGCTGCCTGCCATGGACGTAATACAAGTCTTTCTGGCTCTTGTCGAGATGGACAACTGCTGGGCCGTCCTCCCGGTGAAATACCCCGTATAGGAACCACGCCTCGTAAGCTTTCGTGATAACGGCGGGCCCCTTTTCATTATGTCGCTTCCCCTCAAACCAGAACTCCTGGTCGCCATTCTTCTTCAAGATTGCGGGCCCATCTGCCCGGTGTATCTGCCCACGCATACACCATCGTAGATAATCCCCGCCTCTTCTGGAAGGCTTATCACCATCACGGTGTTCCTGCCCGTTAACACACCAAACTTGCACACCGTCGTACCGTATGATAGCCGGGCCATCAAGCCTATGCAGTCTGCCATGTTGATAGTACCGCTTGGCCGGGAGCATGTAAGAAAACCTTTTACGGTCTCGATCTTCCCAAATAGCGAGGTATCGTGGCCTCCCGTTAGTAAAGGCCCTGATGGCTTCGTAGCCCTTGATATCAAGGGCGGGTCCACCGTCTCGGTGTAAGCGACCATCAATATACCACCCTTCGCTACCCTCCTCCCAAATAAGCGCAGGCCCGTCTGTTCGATGCAGCCAACCTTCGGCGTTCCAGTGGGAGGTTCTATGCGGCCTGCCATGGTAGAAATAGCGGACGACCCAACCGTCCCCATTACGCTGCTGAGTGTAAGTGAAACCTTCCCCACATTTCACTTCGGGCGGCTTCCGATGGCAGGACTGGCGGGCGTTGTAATCTTTCATCATCCGGGCCGTGAGAGCCGGATTCTTAAGCGACATTCCAATCTGCATGATCTGAGCTTTGGTGGGCATGATAGGACTCCTGGGGTTCGGAACCCATTTTATCATAAAATATCCCAGGTCAAAAGTTCACTTCAAAAGGACTCCGCTTCGTTGTCACTAGGATATCCAAACCCATCATCAAAGGGGGTGGAAGTTCATCCCAAGAGAACCAGTCCCAGCACTCGCACTTCTTGGGCTCTTTCACCTCTGCCTCACCGGAAATCCAGTCCGATACCATGAACAAGACAACATAATGCTTCTCTTCATCGTAGAAACGTGTATTTACCGCCGTCCAGAATTTAGGACTGGTGACAGTCATCTCTTTGCCAGCTTCTTCGTACATCTCACGTAGAGCACATATTTCCCAAGTCTCCCACTTCTCAAGATGACCGCCTGGAAAAGCCCACGTACCGGGCGAATGATTACCTTTTCGTTTATGAAGCAATACTTTGCCATTTCGTCTAATACAGAGCGCCACACCAACCTGCGGATAATCGAACCTAGACATAACTCACCTCAAATTAGACCTTCAATAAGTAGTTTGATACACTCCCTCCAACCTTGAGGGACAATGTAAATTGCATTCCACTCAACGGACTGTTGATAAACTCGCCAGCGATCTTGTAAGACGCCTAAGAAACAACCCGTCACATCATCTTCAATGTAACCCCCTTCATCACGAATGAAAATATCAGTCTTGTCAAGCAAGACAAACATCTCCTCAGAAATGATAAGGTAGCAACCTCCCTCAAAGCCCCGCCATTGTAAATCATGAGACATATCCGTTATCGCCCTGTGTAGCGACAGAATGTTGTCAGTGACATCCTCAGTCTCAGACCAATGAAAACCCGCAACCATGAGAGGTTCTAACAACTCACAATCTAAGGGTTGGTAGCAAGGGTCAAAGTCGTACTCAACTGTCACCCGCACCCGCTTTGGCGGCGAATCGAGCCATCTGAGCACAAGCTCACCCTTAAGAGTGTCGCATCGACACTTCTCACAAACGAAATATTCATGGGGTTCATGACCTCCCGAACCCTGAAGATAGAATTTCCCCCAACGGTCGACATCGAAGTAGGCGATCTCTTCGTCATCAACCGAGACCTCTCCCCAGAAAGTTACTGGATCAACCATTGGATGATCCAGCAAGATCGTGGACTCTGTGGACGCTCGCTTGGCGGCGACCCTTTTTGTTTCCTTGACTAGCATCGTTAGCGAATGAAGTTACAGACCGTTAACTTTGCGCACTGACCCTTGTCAGGCCCGGTGCAATAATATCCAGATTCGCCGAACAGGGTGACCCTTGGTGAATGCTGTATTCGTCGTCCAATGGGAATTGTTGGTTTTTCATTCTATCTCCTTTGCTCTTGTATAAGAGTTAGATCGACAGAAAGAGCCACAAACTTGAGATGAATCGACTAGATTAAGATAACTCTTAACTAGGAGGTTCAATGGACCATATCGACAACACCTACCTCGAAGGCATTATCAGCCGATTCGACAAAACCAATGATGAAGAAGACGGACAAAAAGTAGCCGCTTGCTTCCAAACCATCGCAGAGAAGATAGTTCAAGTTGCGGCATTCCCGCCTGTCACTCTAGGCGCAAAAGATGATAAGGAGGTTGCGAAATGGCTTGTCTTGATCTCCTTTCACCGACTTCACCACTACAACTCAGAAAAGGGGAAGGCGTTCAACTACTTCGCTACGGTGATGCTGAACTATCTCCGCAAAGAGCACCAACGGTGGCAGAAGCGCACAAAGCTAGAGCAGATGTACGGTCGATATGTTGATGGTAATACGATGGAAGAGTGACTACTCGTCCTCGTTGTCTAGCAGCCACATGTGATAGACTTTATCGACATGTTCGCTAAGATATTTATCAATAGCACCAGCGTTAAAACGCTTGATTTTCTCTAGTAGATGCTCAATCTCTGCCTTGGTGTAAGTCTTTTCTGACTCGCCCCAAATCATATCCCAAAATCCCATGGTACCTCCTTGTAAGTATTTAGGGGATGTCGTGGAAATACTCTGGGTAGTTGTCCTTGTTGTTCATGAACGGAAGATGTGCGACCTGATAAGGGTTGCGGCACTTCTTCTTGTATTCCTCTGCTTCTGCTTGATCGAGGAAGTCTCTGGTGAAAACGTAAGGTCCAATTTGGCGTCCGAAGATATCTTCGTAGATTACCCATGCTTTAGTTGGTGAAGTCATGCTTTCCTCTCTTTCTTTGCCTAATAGAGGGTCATTCTTGGTTTTTCAGTTGCTCTTTGAGATCGGCGATGAGTTGATCCTTTTCCTTTTCCCTGATCTCCTTATCGATCACGAACTTGTTTACGACGCACCCCTTTCGCCAGTATTGTTCCGAAAGCCTACCAGCGGAGATAATTGCTGGGCCATCGAGCCGATGTAACTCACCCTTCACAAACCACGATTCTGCTCCGTGAGGATCAGTGATGGCTGGTGCGCCTTCACGGTGAAGCTTACCATCCTTATACCAATGCTTCTCGCCGTCCTCGTAGATGATAGCTGGTTCATCGCCATCACGATGTATCACGCCGTGTCTAAACCAAGTTTCGGTTCCATCGATAAGAAACCTTGCCGGGCCATCCTCTCGGTGAGGCTTACCATCTTTATCACGGTATTCGAGTCCAATTACGCCATCTACATGACAGAACACAGCACCGGGCGGACGGTCTTCAGATGCGATGAGAAGAGAGCGAAGGTCTTCATCAATATGGGTAGCGGCAAGCAGCCTTTTGGTCAGTCGAAATGTTTTCTTCCCGGCCATTAACGTGTTCTCTTTGAGAGCCGGAAGTATGTACGTTGGGATGTAGTTATTTCACTTTTTTGATTGGTACTTTTCATTAGCTTCTTTACGGCGACATTTTTTGCATCTGGACGCCAAACCATCTGCCCTCGACTTATCTTTACCAAATTGGTCGAACTCCAAGATTTGGTTACATCTGGCACACATTTTCTTACCGTCTTTGGCATGCGGGTTGCCTTTGTTTGGACTTGGATTCTTACCGGCGATATGCCCTCCCTCTCGACCGCATATGTAACGACCATTTCGGGTAACATTCTTTTCGTAGGTTTTGCGTAATGGTGTGTGTGTAGTGCCACAGTACTCACAGACTACCTCTACCTTATCGACAGCAATACGATTTTGATAGTGGCGTTTGGCACGCTTCCTGTTGTTTTCTTTTTGTTTTTCGAGCCATTGTACATCACCATTTGTTTCTGCGATGTACTTTTTAGCCCATTGGATGATCTCTTTCTCACCAGCCAAGGACGAATCTCGTTCAGTCCAAACCTTGAAGTTGAAACCATTTTCTTTTGAGTAGTGCTTTGTCTCGGTGATCTGCTTGGTCACTTCCGGTTCCCGCAAACGTTTCATAGGCTTCACTTCGATAATTTCAACAGACCCATCTTGGTAAGTAGCTTGAATATCAGGATTCCGCCATTTTCCATCTCGATCTTTGAAAGTACCAGCCCTACAGAATGACTTCGCCGTCCGTTCCAACAAGTATAAGCAGCGCAATTCGTAGGAAGAACCGTAATAGACTTCTGATTGGTTTATGTCAGACCAGAAATATCCACGAATATGTGAGTGTTTGAAGGTGCCAGTTGCATGTTGCTTAGCGCACCTGTAGGATAATGCTTCCCGCCACGACATCTCCTGGTGTAAACAATAGACCCACCTCTTTTTACCACGATCCCACACCCTTTCCAGACCTCTCACTTTCGCCCAGTCATATTCTGTCATCCCTTTAGGACATTTGGCCGAGGACTTCTTCTGACTTTGCTTGCTCAGTCTAACCAGCGGATCATTCGTATCCACGTAAGAATAATCTGGTTTGTACTCCTTCTCCAAAGTAAAGCCCAACACCGAATAGACACCACCTTGGGTCCAACGATTATCACTGAAACTGATAATTTCATCATAGTGATGGGTTTTTGCCCACTCAACGCATGCCTTAAATAGCTTGCTAGCGCCACCCCGCACGCAGATATCAGTGCCGAAGCATAGGCGATCTAACACAATTCGATTCTTTGAAATTTGCCTACTATGGCGACCTAACGAAACAACACCTACTAACTCGTCGTCATGGAGCAACCCAAAGTAAACAACAGCAAGACGGTTCGGACCTTGAATGTGGTTTATATCGATAAACTCTCTGGCACTAGACTGATCCAGTACTCTGACGAGGCACTTTCGGGCATGGAGCTTTCTTCGAGATTCCCCCCTGGCGGCAATGATGAGGTTATTACATTGCATACGACGAGCGTGCCACTCATCCGAGAAGAATAAAATGCCATTATCTGGCCAATCTCGACGATTGTAATTGGCGGGATCAAACAAATCGACAATGTGAACTGTAATGGCCAACTGAATATTTGTACCCTATCATTGACACCCCATCGGGGGGAAAGTAAGTTTATGCCCTCTTTATGTGTTATCGGCACCCTTCACATTGAATCTTGATGTTAACCTGGGTAACTGAGGCATTATGCCAAAGAAAAACGCCCGGCATAAACCGGGCGTTTTTTTGTCTAACCCTACTAGGGGGTAACGTTAGATTACAAAGTTGGCAATCGTCATACGTGCGTAGAACTTAGCCCCCTCACGGAGGAGTTTCTTGCCGTACCTAGTGAGTATACCCTTCCGGGGGCAGAAGCTCTCCGGATCGAGTACCACTGGGGTCTGGGTCAAGGGCACGTATGGGCAGTAGAAGTAGCCGCTATCCATGTAAGAATCACCCTTGTACCCGAGCAAAATCTGGTTGGTCGGGAAGAGGGGGTCCTTGTATAGACGCCAACGAGCAGCGACGGTGCCTACGTATTGGATACCAATACTGGAGGTGAACGTCTCACTCGGTTGGGGGGCAAAACCTGCGGTGGCGGTCTCGAAGATCGAGGCAACTTCCGGAGAAGTTACAATCCAGTTAGCCCCACCACGGAGGGTCTTCCTATGCACCACATTGGAGACCTCTACGATCTTGACGTAGAGACTCTCATACTTCTCCTTGATTGTGTCGCCCAACGCCGTGTTGAAGTCCCAGGCGGCTACTGTACCGGCGTTCAGTCGCAGGTCAGTAAGAACCTCTCGGTCGATCTCCAAATTGACCTCTTGGGCCAATACAGCGGTCAGTTCGGCTTCAGCATCAAGGTTGTGCTGCGAGCGGAGGTCCTGCTGGGCCTCATAGCTCCAAGCTGCCTTCAACTTACGAGTCTTCGCAACGATCTCTTCGTTCTCGACTACGAGGTTCACCTCTGGGAGGTCCTGTTGGCACTCAAGGTTGTATTCGTAGTTAACGGTGATCGAGTTGCTACCTGGGTCAGCGTTCCAGGTAAGGGTCATCACACCCGTTACCAGATCAATAGCACCGGCAGTTACGAGAGTAGCTGGGGCACCAATGCTGGTGAATGTGAAAGCTCCGTTTTCGTCAACGACAAACGTCTGGATGTCCGTTGCCCCGTCAGTGATCGTACCAGTGATGGTACCAGCCAGAACAGGAGTCTTCTCCAACGTGTAAGTGAGGCTCGTGCCACCACCAGCGTTAGATTGGGTCTCGTTCTGAACAAACTGATGAGTGAACCAGATGTCCAGGTTTGCGTCACCGGAAGCAAGCTGTTGCAAGCTAAGTGCGTCGTCGCCGGGGAATCCAGGCTGAGTTGCACCACGAGTTGCACCCTTGTTACTTGCATAACGGAATCGCAGGTAGTACACCAAACCTGCGGGACCGAGTAGCGGTTGTACGCTAACGATCTTATTTGCGATAAGCTGAGGATAAATCCTTCTTACCAACGGAATCGAAATTCGCTTGAATTGTGCAATGTCGCTTGTGTCAGTGGCAACCTCGTTCATTAGACGCTGGTTTTCCAGCAGAACGGCGGTTGTAGCACGGGTAAAACGATCTTTGATACCATCAAGCAACTTTGTCTCAGCCCAGAGTGATTCAAGCTCTTTGGCTTCATTGAGCAATCTTGCATTAAAGTTCATGTTACTCCTTAGTCATTTTCCTTAAGACCGGCCAATACCTGCCATTGCTCGGTAATGGTCTTCTCTTCATCATTGACGGGCTCTTGACCGTCAGTTGCGGTGCTACCAACAGTTTCACCAAGCAGTACTTCACGTTCCGGCTCGGATACCGTTTGTCCACGACCCTCTACATTGCTTGCTCTTTCAAGTCTTTCGTTCTGTTCGTTAAGAACATTCTTCTCAATCAATTCTTTAGTCTCTTTCAGATAATCGTGCATCTTGTTATTCTCAGTCATAAGACGCATATTCTTGCTTTCAAGCTGACGCTTCGTCACTTGAACACTTTCGAGTTGACGCTCTAAGTCCTCAACACGAGTGTTAGTGTTCAGCATGATGTCCTCGTCAGACAGGTAATCCTTGGCCACATCGAGCACTCGCTCGAATGCTAGGCGATGATCAAGCAGACATGGGTCGTTAAGAACCTCACGTCGTGCCATCTCGTAGTACTCGTCTCCCTGCTGTGCCAGGAACTGGTCAAGCTGCTCGACCATGTATTCTTTCATAGTCTTAAGCTTCTTGTCGAACTCCTCATACAGCATGTCATGCAGACTCTCATTCTTCTGCCGTTCAGCTAGAATCATTTGATAAGCACTTTCGTACTCCTCTTCGAGTGTCTGCTGGAACTCCTCGTCCTGGCGTGCAAGGCGGGCCCTAAGATCAGCGATTACGTCATACGCTTGGCGGTAGCCTTCTTCAGCCGTCTGCCAATCTTTCTCTCGCTCGGCGGTGATGGTCTTATAGCCTTCTTCCAACTTTTCGTTGTACTCGGCTTCCATCTCTGACCTTAGATCGGTGACCGCTTCGTCCAGAAGAGAAGTTACAACGGCTGCTACTTTGTCCCTCGCCTCTTCGGGTATTAGACCCGCTAGGGCTTCTAGGATTGTGTTCTGTTTAGTATTTGCCATCAGTATCCTCTCTCGCTTTAGAATCTCTTATGGTTTTTGATCTCTTCGGCGTGTTGCCGAATAATGTGTCCCAAATAAGCTACGTAGGCATCGGGATTGTTAACCTTATTTATCCTTGTAGCTTCATTTTTGTCCGTCGAAGTACACCCTTCGGCGGAAGCGCCCGTCAAAATAGGCTCCCCGGCGATGTTCTCATGTCGAGAATCACCGGTTACCACCTTCTGATAGGCAGCGAAGGTGGATGGGTCGGCAACGGCGTCAAACGTGATGAGTTTGTAGCTCTCGCCAATAACTAACACGCCTTCGCTGTTAACCTGTCCGTTTCCAACACCCCTGCTACTAATACCCACTCGGACGCCTGCTTTGATAAGCGCATCGAGAATCATGCCGTGAGGCGTGGGAAGAATCTCGCCTTCGCCCATCAGAACGTCGCCATCCCACCAAAGGTCGGTGATAACATGGCTACATTTGTCGAAGTGGATAATAGAGTCGGTAGGGTGATCCAACTCTCCTACAAGACCCCTGGACTGGATCGTCTCCATGAGACGAACTTTATTTTGCTCAAGGATGTCGTAACTGTAGAGTCGTTTGTTCTTATTCTGCTTGTTGGCCTCTTGGAACTTGCCTCGAAACTTAGTTGGGCCTGACGTGGCTTCCTCTGCGAGGAACAGTTCCGCACTACCGACCGAATCAAGGAAGAGCATCTCTCTTCCCTGATTCGGTACAATGAGTTGTGAGACCGCTTCGTGAAAATCACGCTGGTCCATCAAACCTCCTATCGGGTGCTAATTCTCTGATCCAGGTCTGAGGTTTGGCTCAGCCCAACTCTGCTTTCTACATCGTCGACCCTATTAGGATCGCTGACGTATTTCTTCACGGATTGCGGCACGTATGGGTTGCTCAAATTTGGCCAAGTGTCGCCACTTCCCCACTGACCGGTTGAATCACCAGTCGTCTTGTCAATTCCCTTTTCGCCCTTCATAGTCCAATCACCGGACTTCAGAACGTAAGGATTGCCAAGAGTTGGGTAAGTTTCCTTGCCACCTTCGTTACCCCAAGATCGGTTCCTCATTTCGTCTTCGCCGCCACCGAGGTAGTTCTTACCATCGCTTACGGGCAGCTTACCCCAAGCATCTACAGCTAAGTCACGAGACGGAGCGTACTGATGCGCAGCCTTTTTGGCCATATCAGGATGTTCTCCAACGGTTGTACGATAAGGTTTCTTGGCAACCTGCCATGGGCGGGTCTCAAGATTCGTTTCAACCAAATCGGCCAAGTATAGGCCAGCTTCCTCAGCAAGACTGAGATTCGGGCGAACAGAACCGTTCAGAACCTCTTCGATCTGTGCCAAGTAGTTTGATGCCTGCTTACGGACGAGGTCATCATTGATCTCAAGGGCTTCAGCACGGACATCTGCAAACGTGTCGTAGAGGTCCTCAAACACCCTCATTTCAATAGCGATTTGCTCGTCAACATGCGGGAAGAAATAAGCCATAGTGTCTTGGAAGACGATGTACGGGTCTTCTCCCTCATGAATTGGCGGGGCACCTGCTAGCGAAGCCAAACGGCTTACTCGCTCGGGATATGAATCAAATGCTACTCGCAGAATACCTTCGGCGATAAAGGTGCAAACCTCATCGTCGTAGTTAGTAGCACCGTTGTTAGCGAGGGATTCAGCAACTACCTTCGCCAACTCACCCTGTGTTAAGTACAGAACACTGGGGAACGCACTCACAAGGCTGTTTAGTGTTTCTTCAAGCTGATCGTTGTCAGCAAGGTTGTTCAATCTCTTGATGCTCGATACGAGCCTCTGGAAGGATTCGTCAACGGAAAGTCGCATAGCCTGCTCTCGCAGAACCTTAACGTCCGTCTTCAGAGTGTCCCACTTGAGGGCAAGCAACTTACCTTCGTTGCGGACTCTTGTTGTCGGAACACGGGCACCGATGACGTTATCCAAGTCATCTCGCTCAATGGCTACTTCAGCCAAAGATGGACCTGACATAACGTGGTCGATGTACTCAAGAACGTTAGCGCCAACGACGGCCCAGTCCTCGATTCGTTCCGGCTTCAGTCGCTCGCCCGGCTTTGCAATCCCAGCCTTCTTACGTCGCTTGATCTCCTCAGCGGCTCTTCGGCGAAGGGGGTCTTTCTTAGCCAATTCCTCTTGTGGCTTGTGCCTTCTACGAGTCTCAACGGCCTTTTTGCGGCTGAATGGTGCGGCCCGCTTTGCCGCCAAGGATCGTCTGAGATTCTTTCCCTTTGGCTTCTCGATTAGACTCTCGAATGCCTCTTTCACCAAGTTGGTCTTATCGTTTGACTTTCGTTTGCCGATAACACTTTTTTCGTTGCACTCACTCTTAGAGTACTTCATTTTGGGAGTAGTCATCTCCAAGTACTGCTTGTAGAGTTCGCCTGCTTTTTCCTCATTCTTGTCAACTACCGCTTCCAGCATATCCGCAATAATGGCACGACGTGCCTTATTGTGGGTCCTTTCGTCAATAACGATCTCTTCGATGTTATCAAAGCGGATGTCCCTCTCATTCAACACGTAGTTTGCACGGACGAAGTTGCCATCTCCCTTCTGGTAGTAGACGTTGCCCTCGTCGAAACAAAACATTTCGACGGCTTCGGTCTCCAGAACATCACGGAGAATGGGTTCGGCTTCGATTAGCTCATGTGCGGCGTTGGACAAAGACCCCTTCTTGATCTCAGCAAAGTGATCATAGCTAATAAGCTGTCTTTTCATTTGTCACTCCAATTATGTGATTGTTTTGATTTGTTGTGTGCCCATTTACAAGAGCGGCTCACCTCATTTTCTCAAACGGTGAGGGTATATACCTTAGCCAGTAGTTGGCGTTACGCTGAGTGTATGAGGCTAACAACTGTTCTATTTATGCACCAAAGGGCTAAAAGGGGAGTGAAATTGAGAAGTTTCAAGCAGTACAGAGAGGACAGGGATGCACAGGATGTCGGCCCAGAACCTATGGGACCCGGTATGGAGCAGAGCGATCCCGATAAACCCGACAAGTCGAATGACCTTATTAGCGCCTTAGAAGATATCGTATCAATCGCTAATAGGGCCTTGAGTTTAAGAAACAAAGGTCTGGGTGATCTCAGCGGTAACGGCAAACCTAACGAAGAAGAGTCAGACGACGCCAGCTTAAACAAGACGATTGCACGTCCGAAGTCAGATAATGCCGAAGGTATGTTTGGTGGTGAATAACACCTTATTACTCGTCGCCCTCTGATTCGCCGACATCAATTTCTTCCTCGTCAACCTCTTGACCAGCATCTTCGATCTCCAGGTCGTACTTCTTGATGTCTTCCTCTTCAGGCTTAGGCAATCTTCCAGCACCCGTCGTTTCTGGACTTGGCGCAGCAGCCGGTCCTCCTGCTGGCGATCCAGGTGTCGCCTCCGGTGCTGGCGAACCTTCGGCTCCTGCTCCTGCGGGCGGTGCGCCCTCGGGACCTCCAAGTGCTCCCTCGGGACCTCCTGGCGCTCCTTCAGGCCCAGGTAATGCCCCAGCAGGCCCACCTTCGGGCGGACCTAACATAGGCGATGGCCCACCAGCACCAGCACCAATTTCCGTTCCTTGCTGTGCCATAGGTGTCAAACCAAGCATTTCGGGATTCTGCCCCATGGCTTGCAATCGCAAGTCGTCCACCTGCTGGGCTTTAACTCTGGCGACCATTTCACGGGCCTCATCTTCTTCATAACCCAAAATCTGGACCAAAGCGTCGTATTTGGACATGAGTTGTGAACCGAGGACGGTCGCAGCACGCCCATAAAGAACTTCGGTTACTTCATTGCGATTGATTTGTCGCCAATCAGAAGGTGGGGTCAATCGAATTTCAAGATCATCATACGTATCAGGCGGAAAGCCTCGAAGCATGAGGTGCCTCTTCGCTATCTCAAGGTAGGCCCTAGCCAATGGCTTTTGAAGCCTTTCTACCAATCGTGCGAAGCGAACATCCTGTTGGGAAAGTGTAAGTCGAGTCGCCTGCGGGTCCTCGTTGGTGAGGTAGTTCTTTGGGAACTGAAGTGCCGTGAAGAGTCGTTGTCTGAAATACAAAGCATCATCGATCTCCCCCAAATTTTCGGCTCCTGGTAGGGTCTCGATTCGAGTTTGACTATTTGGTCGAACTGGAATGAAGTAATCCTCATCCGGGCCCATCGGGTTCCATCGTTCTTCTACGGCTGAAGCGCCTTGGGGACCACCACTTCGCTTACGACTGTAGACCTTCTTCTTCCGGAACTGGTCCTTAACCCTGTCAACAAACGCCTCGGCACGGGGTGGTGCGATTGTTCCGACATCGACGTAGAACACACGTCGTTCTGGGGCTCTAGTCAGTCTGTAAACCAACATTGCGTCCTCCATTAGTCGTAACTGATGGGCTGGACCACGGGCGGCTTCGATTACAGAGATGCCGTATGGGTAGAATGTTTTACGATCATCGCCGATCCTTGCATGTACGATTTGTTCTGGATGGAATCTCAAAGCTGTCGCCTGCATCAACTCGGCTTGCGATGCTCTAGTGATCTCCGTTCTTGCTAATGCATTGTAGTCGGGACCTTCTTGGGATTGCTGGAACTCATAGAGGCGACCCTTGATCGTTTCAATGCGATACATGCTATCTGCTGGGAGCGACTGAACTTTGATAACGCCACGTTTCGGGTCCTCCGGGTCAATAACAAGCTCGAAGAAGTGATCGCCCAACTTACAGAGGCTTCTTTGGATGCCCCACGATCTATCATCTAGCTCAAGAAGCCTGTGCATCAAGAACTCGATCTCTTCTTTCACGTCGTGATTCTCTGTCCTGACCTTGAAAACTCTACCATCATCATCTGTCTGGCAGTTGTGAACAATCGTTGCGTCAGTAGCAAAGTTAGCATGGTCCTCCACAGATAGGTCGTAGACCTTTCGTCTCCTATTTTTCGAGACACCCACAACAGTACGCTCTTCAGGGTATCGTTTACACAGAGTTTGAATTTCGCCAAAAGTGAACCCGTGCCTCTCCAAATGGGCTATGATCATCTGGCGGTAGTGGCCAATAGCCTTTTCGACCTGCCTTACACCTAAGCCCTTTTGGATGAATCGACCGATCTTGTTTAATCGCTTGTATTCGTCAATATCCTTGTCTAGCTTCCACTCGTCGATGAACTGCCGCTCGTGAACCCAACCCTTGTTGTAGGTGAAAATCCTTGGGAACTGAAGTGTCTTCAACTTCTTCTGATTCTCATCAGCCTGAATACGGTAAAATGGTTTGAGTTTATCACCATGTTTCAGGTCACCCGCTTCTCGCCATGTCCCATCCATCATTAGGAATCGGTGGTCGGGAGTAACCAGATGTCGCATCCCGTTGTCGAATTTAACTTCTACAGTCTTCGCTTCCCTCACGAAACGAGGGTTGTAAGCCCAACCCAAAGTGAAGTCGTTCTTCTCGAAATCCCAACAATACACCAGGAAACGTTCTTCGGGGTCCTTCTCTTCAGCCAACTCTTGAATTGTGAAGAATCCCATGGGTGTAGCAATCTTTGTGCTACCAGATAGACATGCTTCATCAGCAAAGGTATTCAGCGCAGTGTGGATTTCCGGAATGTTCTCCAGACGCTCATACTCCTTGTAGCGACTTTTTCTGTTGGTAACCGTACTGAGGTCAATAAAGTCATTACTATCACTGGTTTGTATCCTCATCGGCGACTGAGCGCCACCCCACATGTTACTTCGGATGTCCCACCGTGCGTCAGGCGACGTAACACCGACACCTTCAATATGCTCATCCTCTTGATTTGCTTCTATCGGGCCCGGTTTCGTGGCGTAATAGAACAACTTGTATATGTCTGAAAAGAACGGTACAGCCATTTTCCACCAAATCCTTTGCCTATAATCTAGTAATATGTATCTATCATTTAATGACCAAAGTCGTACTCTACTATTGTGTCACCTTAGGAGATGAACATGCATCACGATTACGTTTTCCTTATCACCCACCTTGGCGCAGATACCAATCCGCTTGTCGGGTCAATGAATACACATCCTGAAATCTCGGTCACAATGAACCAACTCGTGTATGCCACACCTCCCGACCTGCTTTATCTACGAGCGGCATGCGAACAAGTTAAGCCAGCTAGGATTTACGTTGCAACTATTCTGCAAAATCATACCTTTAGGTGTCCATCGTTGTATTACCAGTGTAAGTTCATCTACTTTCTCGATGAACCAAATAGTACAATATCAGCGATCTTAGAGACGCAGTATAAGCCTGAAACTATCTTGAGCTACTATGCCTTTCGGTTACAACGAATTGCACAAATGGCAAAAGAGACGACGAATGCCATGCTGATAACGTGGAAGGATATCAACCCGGAATGTGGAGAGAAACTGACCGAGTTCTTGCACCTGAAGAAACCACTATCCGTATTCTGCGGTGCCGAAAAGGAAATACCCGAAATGACGACTCTAGGTGAACAATCCCACTCAATCTTTAACAAGTACTTCTCTAAGATTGAGGCGGTTTTTGCTCCCGAACATTCTCCTCAACTTTCCGAAGAGCAGCAGCCTTCTTAGCGTCTTCGGCGATTTGCTTTAGCCACTTCTCGCTCTTCTGTTTGGCTTCTTTTTGGAATCGCTCTACGAACTCGTTACGCTTAGTCCGTTTCTTACCAACGGTCCCAAGCGAGGTGAGTGCCTTGTTCAACAAGGCACTCACCTCGGCCAAGGCATAATCCTGGCCACATATCTTAATAGCTGCTCGAATGAGTGATTCTGCTTTTAGGTGCGTCTTTTTCAAAAGCCAAACTCCTTCAGGAGACTGTCATTGGGCCGGTCGATTGGCAGCACGATACCGGGAAGAACCTCGTCCTGTTCCCATGGCTCCTTCTCTGTTAGTTCTTTTCTGAAGATATCGTCAGGACTACTTTCCTCAATCTCTTTCCTGATTTGTTCGTAGCGGAACGACCCTTGTGCATCCGCTAGATTCGGTGGAACCTCCAAACCCATTGGGACTTCACGCATGTGCTTATCTCGTGCGTACAGAGCGATTGCGAAAGCCATCACGAGATCATCGTGCTCACCCTTTTTCGCCTCGGCCCTTTTCTTTGATCGGTCGAAAATGAATGTTTCGAGTTCACGCACCAATCGGGTACTACAAATTCTCACCACATGGTTTTGCATATAGTCTTGCATCGTCTCTAAGAGAACCGGGCGGGTCGTGCGGTTTGAAACAATCCCAGCCTTCTCCGTCGTTCTCGTTCGCTGATAGTAGAGGTTCTCGTAATATAGACTGTGTTGCAACTTGTCAATAATCGCCAGACCTGGACCTGCATTCTCAACAGCAACCAGGGCGGTGTTGTAATAGAGGCCAATCTGGTTGAGGATCATGGCGAAGACGTTTGGCGGACACGTATTGCTACAGAACTCGGCAACCTGATCCATCGTGGTCATGTCGAAAATTTGAAAGGCGCTATTGTCTCCGTCGTCACCGACACCCTCTGCGGCATCGACACCGACTACGTACTCGTGCCCATCCAACGGCTCCTGCCAAATCCACAGAGCACCCTTTTCCCAGGTGTGGAGGTCCGGATCGTCGCTGGGGTGAAGCTCAAATAGCCGCTGATCGCTGTCCCATTCGGAAAAGAGCCTTTTCAATACTCTCTTGTCCCTCGTTTCTTGATCCGCCCAACTCAGAACGTCGGCCTTTAAGTAACTGTCGCCCGAATCAAGGAAACTGCCTTCAAACTCCTGTGCCCATTTACGAGGACCTAGGTTGGCTTTCATTGAACGCTGCCACTTTTCGTCCCGATAATCAGGGTGTTCCTGATATTGAATGTTGACAACGTTGAAGTCATTTCGTGCCGCTTCGGCATCCCGATACATACGCTCGTACCAGTTACCAACACCATTAACCGTGGAAATTACGATTACGTTTCCACCGGTTGCAACCGTTGGGTACATACCGGCCCACGCATCTTCCATGTTTTGGATGAACGCCGCTTCGTCAATGATAACATAATGAAGAGCCTGACCACGAGCACGGGCTGAACTTCCAAATTCCACCTCACTCTTGGTATCCAGAAACGTTGTAACATGCTTACTCTCTGTACCCATTCTCGGATAAAGGAATGGGTAGTCCTCACGGATAACATCCAAAGCTCGCTTAACGATCTTACCCGCCTTAATCGCTTCCATGTCTGTCTTCGAGATCACTAGAATTTGCTTGTTCGTCCTGAACATACACATCCAGAGACTCCAAAGGGTGGCGAGCGTAGTCAAACCACCTTGTCGAAACTTTCGCAAAATGTTGAATCTATGAGTCTCAAATTCTCGCAACACACGTTGCTGAAACTCATATAGCTTAAACTTAACAGCCCCGTGTTTCAAACTACGAATTTCAATGTAGTTCGCAGCAAAATACTCGAAACTACGAGCACACTTCATCCACTCTTCCTCGTGCCATGGCTCGGTAAAGTTCATTTGTCCTCCTAACTTATGTACAAGCTAAAAGAGTAAAAGCTGCCCTAGATAGCTTAACTGGAGAATGAACATGTTCAAAACATTCAAGGAATACGTGCAATATCGTGAGGCGGTAACGCCTGTTGGGCGAAAAGGGCCACGTATATATAAGGGCGCAGAAATCCTCGGTAAGGGGCCCGAAGCAGAAGCGGCGTATCGCTCAGGCAGAACCGCTCATGAAAGGCAAACAGGTATGCCCGCACCACAAAAGGGAAGAGTCCTTGTCTCTGGTGATCCACAACTTGCGAAGAGGGCTTATGAAATCGGTAGTCCGACACCAGCACCAAAACACCCTACTACAGGTGGCCCACCCATGAAAGCAACTTGGGAGTTTCCGCAACAACAACTCGGCGACCCTCGTTTAGCGAGACCCGGCGAACTACCCAAACCTAGCCCATGGGCCGATAAACCTCACGATCTCGATCCTTTTGGTGATGATGACGATTCTTCTTCTTGGATCGATCTTGGCCCACCACTTAGCGATTTGCCAAAAGAACCAACCGCCGAAAAAGGTGCAGATGCCTGGACCCAAACAGTTAATCAGGTTGGAGATCAACTCCTTCGGCAATATGGATCATCGGCTCTAGCTAGCGTACCTTTAACTACCATAGCAAAACTGCTGCCCAAAGGATGGACACCAGACCAATATGCCGATGCCGCAGATCAAATCGGGAAGTGGGCCCGGCAGCTAAGACAGGCCCAACAAGGAAGCCAACCCGCTTAATCTGAAATTCACTCAAGTTCTCCGTATTAGATGCCGATAACAATGAAAAGCACCTAATACGGAGATTCTCATGTCACCAGATTTTGTTGATAAACTGAATGACATCATTGCGGATTTGTACGGAGGTTGGCATTTCTACACGCATGCAGCCATCGTTGTCGAGGGGCATGAACGACTATCGCTTCAACAAGGTTTCCGGAATTTTGCCGCAGCAAACACCCTGCACATCGCACAACTAGGCGACCTGTTGCTCTTTGTTGGCGGATTCCCCACAACCAAAGTTAATGGATGGCGATCCGACGTTACCGACCTACGACAAATCGTGGAACACGCCTCGACCAAAGAACAGGCTCTTCAGATCAAAATTGGAGAGGTGATAGCAACACCCTACCACATGAGGTTTCACGCCTTATCTGACTGCTTGATCTCTCGAATTGTGCATTTGCACCGGCTGATTGGGAGATCGTGAAAATGCCGATAGAAAATGAGCTAAAGTTTGTGCTCAAAAATGCCGATAGTATTCAATATGAGGCAATGGAAGCTTCATACGAGTGCCTAAAAATCGACCAAGGATATGTCGAGGCGGGGACTGACCTGACCGTCAGGGTTCGCAAGGTACTCAACAGGGAAGGAATTATTCGCCACTTCTTGCAGGTTAAAACGGATAGTAACCGTGGACGAATAGAGGTATCGACTTTGATCTCTGAAAAGGATTTCACTGTTTTTTGGAAAAAGGCTAAAGGAAAGCTCTTCAAAATCCGATACCTGATAAAGAGCAAGACACACGACTATCATGAGGACCATGATGGTCATCTATGGACGGAAATCTGGGAGATGGACTTCTTGAAGACAGGAGATAATGTGACATACTTCTCGGTCTCAGAAGTTGAACTGCCAGAAGGAGTGAAGGAACCACTCTTTGAGGTTCCTGATGTGATCAGGAATAATACCGTGTTTAGAGTCCCACCGGGGGACTCTCGGTTCTCAAACAGTCGCTTGGTAGACGTAGGATACGCTACCGAGTTGTACAAGTCACTGTTCGCCACGTAAGTAGTGAGGTAAGAACATGCAAGTACCAGAAACGGTTTACCCCGTCATTCGCAACAAGCCCGTTGCGAAGTTCCGTTACAAGGGTTCGCACACTAAGCCAGTGCGTCGAACCGTCCTTTTGACGGAAATCAAGCAAGCAACCCTAACGGGTTACGAGCTTCGTGCGGGAAACGACACCCGTGATCCTGAGGATGAAGTTATCCGGTCGTATAGCCGAGACGACATCCTCGATCTGGAACGCTTCTCGTGGGCTGATTGCGACAACGTCTGACGACAGTAAGGAACATTGCCCACCGTCCCGGCTTCGCCGGGACGGTGGGCTGACCTACTGTCCCAAAGCGTTCTGATCTTGATAGGTCAGGACAACGAAACGAAAATGAAACGAAAGCATCTTAATGGAGTTTAACATGAAATGTTGCCATGAACACAATGACCAAAACTGTGACCTCACTGAGCCAGTACAGGGTCTGCGAGTGAAAGAGCGAGTCGTCAAGGATGTACTCGATGACGGCTCCAAGCAGTGTATGCACGAAACCTACGAGGAAGTCGTGCCAATGAGACTCAGCAAACGAGTCATAAGAAAAGTTGCGGATGTGCCCATCGAAGAAAAGGTTGAAGTGTTCGGTGAGGATGGATCAATCGATACAACCGTCAGAACTCTTTCACCTGACCAACTTGATCTCGATCACCAACCTACAACTTTGGAGAGTATCGAGTCCGAACTGCATGCCCTTCGCAACGATATGCAAGGTGCTCGTACCTGCAAATCGAAGCCTGCGAAGAAGCACATGTTCATGAAGAAGGCACAAACTCGTTATGGTGGGGCTCCTGCTGAGCAGGAAATCCAGGTTTCAACTGGCTCAAAGGGCGAGTTGCTGATCACCGCCATTTCGTGGGCCGTCTTCGCCATCGCAGCCGGTCTCCTTACTTACATGGTGATCACCTAACCCGATCACCATTGTCGATGCAGCCGTTTCACTGCCGTCGTGGTCGTTCCATGCCCGGTTCAAAGCCTCGGTCCATATGGACCGAGGCTTTGTCACTCTCTACATGGCTGGAATGATACCTGCTTGCGAACCTTGTCCCAATCCTTATTGGGATGTTCTTTTGAGAAATATCGCCTCGCCAATTTGTCAGCTTCCGCTGCTAGTTCTTCTCTCCATTCTTCATGTTCACAAGCGCTTTCGATATAACCGAGTGAATCCGTCTGTGGGCCCGAACCGAAGTCCAACATGATCGTTGCTTCAAAACGATGTAACGGCGCTGAAGACTCTTCGACCACCTCTTCCTCGTCGGCATACGACCAACCGATATACGCTTCGATGAAGTTCAAAGCAGCCTCTTCACTCTCGAAGCCAAGGGTGGTCGCCTCCCCATCAAGGTAGAGTCGCTCGTCCGCAGCAGTTGCGACCTTCTTCACATGATGGGTATGTTCGGTGCCAGCGGGGGCCGGATAAACCAGAACACCATGTTCGGACAATTCCTTGTAGAACGCTGCTCGTTCCTGACTATTCATCAGAATCTCCATTCATATAAGCGGCCACTTACTGACAAGAGCTATGAATCCGCACACCAAACACTCGATTACCCGGCGTTCTCCAGCTTCGTGCTTGGAGTTCCAAAGATTGACATAGACGCAATATTCGCCTTGGCATGCTTTCATTTCGTCGCCTGCCTCTTTGAGCTTGGATTTGCACTCTGGGCACGTCATAATGGCTGCCATGAGACACCTCCAGTTTCATTGATAAATCACACGCCCCAGTTTTTGCGGAGATATTCAAACAACCGCTTCATACGGCCCTGACCTTCCTTGTCTTCTTCCGACTTTTTTTCCTTCTCCTGTTCCCGGTTGCGCTTCTGGGCGAGGCGATAGAATGATTCGATATGTGGTTCCCATTGTTCTGAGGGTAGATAACAGGTCACCTGTCCTCTTATTTCCCGATATACTAGGATACCATCAAACGTCACTTTGATCAACTCCTCATTTTCTCGGTAAAAAATCTGAAGGTTGAGCCCACTGCTCAGGGCGTCAAAATACCTTATTCCAGTCCCCGTTCCCGCATCCAAATCCGCAACAGGCAGACCTTCCACTGTATCGTCACTCAAATCCCACTCCCAACCCTCCGAAAGTTGTGGGCTAGTGCTATGGGCGTAACCGCCTTCAAATGCTGACCCGCTTCCACCCTCTGATCGCACAGCGAATCCGAGTGCCTGAATGATAAGTTTGAATTTACGGGAGAGGTTTTTTCTCGAAGCTTCAGCCTGCCGCTCCTCAACGATCTTCTGGATATTCTCTTGCATCCGACCTCCTAAAGGACACGCACGATACTGTCGCCGTTGTGAAGAATGATGCCAAAGATGTAATCCCTGATGGGGACCATATCATTATACTGCCAGCGTGTTGGCAATAAGGTGTTCGCTACCCTTTTCCAGAACGGTAACTTACGTTGAACATTGCTGTTATCCACGATCTCCAATATCTGTTCATGCGTTCGCACCGGCATGTCATACCACGCTCTGGCGGCGAGTTGAAAACGGTTGTAGCGACGAAGAATAATGATAGGAGCGATGATGCGAACAGCGGGTTCCTTAGGTCCTGTCGCCAAAGCATAAATCCGTGGCCAAGAGGCATTCGATTCAGAGTAATCAAATTTGAAGAAGAACTCATTACCCCGATGACCGATTCGTTTGGGGAAGTTGTAAATCACTTTACTCCCTGCGAGTCCCCACATTCTGTACGCCTCTAACCGCAGTTGTCTTATATTTGTACACATAGCAGGGGTATATATCCTTAGGAGGTGGTAATGGGCTTTATGAACCTTTTCAAGCTGTGGGGGACCTACATCAGTGACCCCACTAAGAAAGTAACATCAACGAGAGATGTGAAAGTGAAACGCACGAAAAAGCAACAAGTCATGCGATATCTGCTGAATGATCCTGCTACGCCCAACTTGGTATTGGACCGTAAGTCTAATCGTCTTCCAACGGTCTACCCACCTTTTAGTGTACGTGGCTATGTGGGTAACCGAATCCAAATGTGGACGCCCGAGTGGCGTGCTGCGCAGATACACCATGCCTTTGTCGATACATTGCATACTATGCAACCGGCTTTCAAAAAAGCCCCTCGACGTTGGCCGGGGACACGCCAACTAAAACTGATTCCGAATGCCGGTCGTGACTTCAACGCTTACTATGATAGGCACCACCTGTGCTTCTTCCATGATCTTGATCCGGTAAAGAAGAAGATGGTTTACAGCGGCGAATCGGTAGACATCGTTGCCCACGAAGCTGGGCACGCTTTACTCGATGCTATTCGCCCGAGATTCTGGAATATGCAAGCGTTAGAGATATGGGCGTTCCACGAAGCGTGGTCAGACATCGTTGCCCTTCTTACAGTTATGAAGCATGACAAAGTGCTAAAGCATGTACTGAATCAAACCCAAGGCGATTTGACAAAGCCAAACATAGTAGCGATGCTTGGTGAAGAGATGGGCACCGGAATCTACCACGTCGCCCTTGAGGGATATGGCTACAAGCCAGGGCGGCTGCGAGATGCCAACAACAAATTCGTCTACAAAGCTCCAGAAAAGCTTCCTAAGGACGCTCCCGACGACAAGTTAGCTCGTGAGTGCCATAGCTTTGGCCGGGTTTTCTTAGGAGCTTTCTATGAAATCATGACGAAGGTCTTTCGCTACGAAGTTAACGATGGCCACGATTCTATGGAGGCCCTACGTCGAACTCGACATGTATGTGCCAAATTGATTGCTAGGTCTGCGCAAGCTGCACCAGCTACACCTCGTTTCTACGACGCAGTGGCCAGAACCATGCTGGGTGTCGACAAAGGTCTCGGTGGAAAATTCGGCCATATCTTACGACAGGTTTTCAACTCCAGAAAAATTCTGAGTCGGCGAAGTATCAAAGCACAAGCTGCCGTGAAGCTCAACGAAGTCGAGATTAAAGAAGGCGATAACGTAGATGAATACAACGAGTTCACCACTATCACCAAACAGTCGGTCAAAACTGTAAAACTGGCTGATCACTTTGGTGTACGAGCGCAAGGTGATAACCCACTCTACGAGTGCGAAATTGAAGTGCCAAATAGCACATACATGGAGTTCGATGCCGAAGGCAACATGGTGAATAGTGTCGCTACTTCGCCACGCATTGCAATCAATTCGGCTCGTGACTGCATCAATTTCTTGCACGATAAGAATATGGTGGGCGAATCATCGGTCGTGCCGGATGTGGCAGGCCCGCAATTTTCAGTTGTCGATGGAAAATTAGTCAGGAATTTCTTCATCTAAAGGGTCCGAAAAGCCGATAAAGGTAAAAAGGACTCTTATGGAGAAATCAAGATGTTGGAATTGACCAAAGCAAATTTCAAAGAAGAAGTACTGGACTCCGATAAGCCCGTTCTGGTGGATTTCTGGGCCCAATGGTGTGGCCCGTGCCGTCAACTGGCTCCCACTATGGAGGAGATCGATGCCGAATTAGGCGATAACGTCAAGATCGGTAAAGTCGACATCCAGAAACAAATCGAACTAGCCCAAGAGTGGAAGGTTTCCGCCATACCAACCGTGATCATCTTCCAAGATGGCAAAGTAGTAGATAGCGTGATTGGGCTTCAACCAAAAGCGGCTTATGTCGAACACGTTCAATCGCTTCTATAGCGATTTAAGCGATCCGGCATTTCCCGATAGTCAATAATGTCCAGTTGGTCTTGTAACTCAGTGAAGATCAGATCGGCGTATGGTTTATCTCCCATGAAGTTGACTCGTATACTGACTTTTGAAATGAAGGGCTCGATCTTCACCACATTGATCTTAAACCGGTCATTTTCGCCGACTTCAACATAGTAATCGCCGTCACCCTTATCCTCGTCGGCGTGAACGGGATACTCAAACTTAGCCACTGTTCGCTTGACAGCCTTGTATGCGGTTCTACTATCCGTGGCGAAATAGGCGTGTCCCTCCCCAGCCCTCCAAGCTACGTAAGCATTAACCGCAGGGCCGAATATCGGTATTATCTCACAACCGGCAAAGGCTAGAGGAAGCATCATCATCATACAAACCAACGCTTTCTTCATTTCTTATCCTACTGCTACTAGATAGTGGTAACCACAAGTTAAGAGAGTAAGATTATGAGACGATTTGATGAGTGGTACGACGAATATCTCTTACAAGAGGCCGATCCGACTGTTCTTAGCCCCCCACCGGGCCCACCCGGTGGGCCACCAAAAGCAAAAGCACCATCGTCTTTCGGCCAATGGGCAGCACAACGACAAACGGTACCGCAAAAAATAGCCCAAACTGGGCTATCCATGATTGGTAAGGGGGGCGACCCGAAAACTACCTTGCGACAAGGGGAAGAAGCCCAACGTCTAGCAGCCCTAGGATACCAGTATGAAGACTTTGGCGACTATGTCGCCCGAGATGTTCAAGATAGAAAATCAAAGGAACTTGCTCAAGCCCTTTTCGATACCTTCAAGCGAAAAGCGCCATCTGCAAGCGCAACCACCGAAGCAGCGATGGCTGAAGCAGCTAAACAAACAGCAGAGCTTATCACTAAAGGTGGCGAACTCGGGGCAGAATCATTTACCGATATGCTTACAACGGTTCATAGGGATACAGCCATTGACGATCAAACTAAGTCGCAAGCATGGCCAGACCATTTGACTGTCTTTACGCAAATGGTAAGCCCAACTTTCCTCGCAAGACCAGATTTGTGGTATAGACCCTATATTAACGATCCCAAACAACGACTACACACCGCAGCCTCTGTCAACAACGGTAGCTTTTCCGCTTACGACGAAAAGTGGGAGAAGGATGAAAGAAATGTGGCAGCGAAAGTCGCTCAGGCAGGTGAGGAGATCGACGTTATTAACACTGTGGCATCTTCCGTTCCTGCGGGTACCGTCCCTTATGATCTGCTGAAATTATTTGCCGACCGTACCTACCAACAAATCGAGAAACAGGGAGGGAAGCCAAAATATGACCGATATGATGCCGATAGTCGCTTATGGGCGCTCTCTATGGAATACGCCCAAGGGCAACCTAGACCACCGACACCACCCCCTGTATCGCCACCACCGGTAACACCACCACCACCACCACCGGTAACACCGGCACCACCAGGGGTACCGGGAGGACCGGGAGTTCCGGCGCAACCACCGGGAGTGCCGGTTACGGGAACTAGAGGTTCAAGACTTCCCTAACGTTTCTTCATACGTTTCTTCATACCACGAGATGGTAGTTCAACTACAGGAAGAGCTTGCGGTCGACCACGCTTGGCGTCATCACGATGTAAAGCAGCTACTCGGCCCACGGAAGGGGTCGGTTCTCTCAAGCCTTCGTTTTGTAATAGCCAGTCTTTGAATCGCATGATCTTACTCTATATATGGCAGTGATCCCAAACATGAGAGAATCGGATGAACAAGAAACCACAGCTTTTGACCCTTTTGGAAGTCAAGCACTATCGTGACGGCAAATGCATCTGGGAAGAACACAATATCCCCAACACATGGCACAACGAAGGTCAGGAGTTCGTTTTAGCGAACAGTTTCGATACCGACTTCGGCACCTCAATACCGGATTACTACTACCTTGCCCTCGATAATCGCACCACGCTTTCAGCTACTGACACTATGGCTAGCATTACAGGTGAGCCCACTAGTAATGGTTATGAACGTGTGGCCATTAGTTCGTCCGCAGGATTCGTAATTGGTGCTGAGTCTGGGGTAGTAGAGGCCACAAGTGCTATCGTCACTTTCGTCGCAACCATCGGTTCCTGGGGCCCGGTACGGAACGCTTTCTTAACAACACGGGATGACAATGGTGGTTACCTAATTGCTAGCGCTGCCCTCAGTAGCATACGCACCGTGAATCCTGGTGATTCCATCACCATCAGAATCAACCTATCATTAGCTGGTTGTTCCTAAACCAACGTCTTGAGTAAGACTTCCGAATCACTGATGTTGACGAAGTTCAAGACAGGGTAGATAGTTTCTTCGATCTCCCACTTACCCTTGTATACGAAATTCACGGAAGCTGCGCCAAGGTCTTTCGGATCAAGCAACTTGCCACGAACATTCTTACTTATCAAGCTTAAGTAAAAGCCAACCTCTTCGGGCTCGATAACTGCGCTTCTCTTCTTGTTGGTCACTCTATAACGACAGATGATCTCACTAGCAGGCTCATCAGTAGTGGAATTTCGGCGATTTTTCTTGGGCAATCCGCTGCTCCAAACGGGAACATACCAACCGGTTGTCGTGATCAAAGTGCCGTCAGAATTGTACAAAGCATACCGCTCACCTCTATCGAGGAAAATGTAGTGCGAAATCACAAGACAAATCGATTTGGAAGCCATTCAAACATCTCCTATATACATTAGATCGTCAATTCGGAGATTCGGCATGAATGATTTTGGGCGTTTACGCTTCGCTATCACCCTCTTTGCTATTTTTGCACTTAGCTTCGCCCTTACTCTGGACCTCAAAAAGTCGCCGATAATGCCCCCAACAATCATTGAACTGGGTCCTAAACTTGGCATGCCGGTCATAAAAGTCAACCTCCCAGAACTGAACGGGCGTGAACCAATCGCTAAGCGGTCCACACGGTTTGAAACTTACTTACAATGCTCTGTCAAGATTCATGTCAAACAAGGAATTGGCTCTGGGACCATTTGCTACTATGACGAAGCAACCAACGAAGCATACATCATATCGTGCGGACATCTTTTCAAAGGTACGAAGAAACCCAACCAGCGAACTTCCGACTATGCCAAGATCAACGTCTTCTACAAGAATGACTATAAACTGGACACTCCACAACAGTTTGATGCAAAAGTTCTCTGTTATGACCAAACTACCGACTTGTCGCTATTGATGTTCAAACCCGACTGGCCGATCCAGAGCTACTTCCCCATCGCACCACTCGATTACCCAATTATCTGGGGAGAGGACCTCGAATCCACCGGTTGTGACGGGGACACACCCCCAGCAGCATACACCGTGTCCATGGTCGAGGAGGATGAGGGCAACTTGATCTCAAAAGACAATAGCCCCCGACCCGGTCGATCCGGAGGCGGTTTGTTTAGCCCAGATGGTTACCTGATTGGTGTTGTTTGGGCTACATCTGACGTATCGGGAACGGGCTATGGTTTCTATATTCCATTATCTCGTATCCACGCATACCTATCGCAGTTTGATGAGGTGGCGTGGCTTTTGGAAGGTGGGGAACAATGGAGCATTATCAATACGCTGCCGCTTCAAAAGCCGGATGGCCGCACCGGCAACTTGCCGCCAAGGTACCTCCCATTACCTCAGAGTCGCTCAACGATCTTTCGGGAACATTCAGGGTCGGCGATGCGTAGGAATTGAAGGCATTTCATCGAAGTGTCGAAATCACCACAGCACTCGTAAATCTTGTCCGCCTTGTCAACATATTCTTCAACAATGTCAGATACCACCGTAGGTCCGAAGAGGACTTCGTATCGTTCTTCCGCATCGAAGTAAGACAAGAACAAAGAGGCGGCAATGCGACGTAAGGCTTCTTCCCGTCTTGTTCGGGGCGTGTCCTTTGTCTTCCGCACGGCGAATAGCTTCTCTACCGCATCTCGCTCAGCCTGTAGCTCCACATCAGTTTGAGTAAGGTGTGTCATACTAACTCCTTTTAGACTAAGAGAGTTAGATATAGCGATTTATCAATAACCAGCAGCAACCAGGGCATTGCTAAGATAGGCATCTATAACTTCCCAAAGGCCAATCCTCTTTTCATCATAGGGGTCATTTTTGAGAATGACTTCATTTAACCTACGGGCTTGTGACAGGTCGATTGGTTGGTTACTGAAGTATTTCATATTTAGGAAGGCATCTTCGTGGTGAGTTGCCAACTCACCATCTACACTCACCAAGGGCTCTTTCTCAGCCATGTGAGACCCTTTACCATCATAGAACTCCCTCCACACACGGGTAGCCTCGGGATTCATCTGAGTTCTTACACGGTTGGGGCAAAGGCCGTTGGGCGACAACTGCATACCGATAAGGTAGATGATTGGTCCGAAACCGTGTTCCGCAGCCACCCCCTCTGTCTCTTGGCAGTCATATCTTGCATTGTAACGAGTCTGAAGTGCCGCAACGACACCCTCATCGCTAAACTCGGTTCGCCGCAAGAGCATATTCCGTACCGACTCAGGACGATAGAGTCCGATCAGGCCGTCTGCCTGGAATAAAGCCAGACCATGGATATTCGGTAAGTTGGCTTCGGCATAGAAGTATTGGGCAAATCTCATGCCCTATTTACTGAATCTGTTGCACAAAAATGGACAGATTTCGTTGTATTCACACCTCTCACATTGTCTACCGACCCAGGCATGAACATTATCAGCATTGGCGAGTTCGATTTCTTTATAGGTCACTAGAAGTTGTTTCTTAGTTTGTTCCAAAACCTCTTCTGTGAATGGCGTGCCTACGAAGTGATTGTAATCGACGTACATGAGACCAGCAACGATGTCCTTCACATCTACACCCAACTTCTCGTGAACCACCATCGTATAGCATTGCAACTGAAGGTCTTCGTCTACATCCTTCTGGGTCTTACACCAACGGCTCTTTTTGGTAGTCTTGTAATCGATAATCCAATGCTTTCCTTTCGACTCCACAATCCGGTCGATGAAACCATAGACGCATCGATTGTTGGGTGGGTCGAGATCGTACTCAAACCCCCATTCGCATATGCCGCCGAAGCCGAACTTCTTTGTAAGAAGCAACACAGACCTCAAGTGCTTCGTGAGCTTGCTGGTATACGACTTTGGAAGCAACTCTATTGGCGGTTTGGGTGGTTTTTCGCCCTCAGCCAAGTCCTCCAATAGGATAACACCATCGAGACATTGACGGCGAATCTCATTGATGTCTTTCTCGCCCTCACCTTTGACATACTCTTCGGCGATTTTGTGTACAAGCTTACCATACAGAAAGTATGGTGGGTCTGGTCGTGGTGGTGGCACCTTCAGGTGATATCGAAATTTGTACTTTTGTCTACACTCTTCCCACAACCGATGGCGGGATACGGACATATGATCAATATTCATATTAGTGTTATCGACATATCGGCCTGATATCTTAAGGCAAAATACTCCTTTAGGCTTTAAGGAGGGTGAAATGAAGATTTTTCTACGAGACCGGAACCCAGGAATGATCAGCGCCTGGAAGAAGCACTTCTCAGAGTGTAATGATGTTGATATCTCATTGGGAGATATCTTTGAAGGCTTCAACCACAAGGTAGACGCCATCGTCAGCCCGGCCAACAGTTTTGGCTTCATGGATGGGGGAATCGATTACGTCTATAGCATGAAGTTTGGTTGGGAGATGTCTGAGCGGTTGCGTAAAGAGATTCTCGCTATCTACGGCGGCGAGCTTCTTGTGGGCTCGGCCCACGTCATCGAAACGGGCAGCGAGGACATTCCTTGGTTGATCTGCGCCCCCACGATGCGGGTTCCCATGGATGTTTCTGACACTGTAAATGCCTTCCTTGCTTTCAGAGCCGCCCTCTACGCTGTAAACCTCCATAATTGGCGAGCCGAAAACAAGGACAAAGAACTCCAAAAAATCGAATCTATCCTTTGCCCCGGTCTCGGAACTGCCGTAGGTGAAATGCCTTATACGATTTGCGCACAACAGATGCATATTGCATACCGACATTGTATCCAGAAAAATATCCCAGTCTATGAGAACTTGGGAGATGCATATCGGGTGCATTACATGATGGTGGGAGCGATGGGCCAAACGCCTCAAACCGCAATCAAATTGGCCATTCCAAAGACCGATGACGAAGCTTAACCGGCAAACATCTCATCGAAGCCATGATCTACAGCCCATTTAGCTAACTCGTAGACTGCCTTTGCGGCTCTTACGATACGCCCTGCGTCAAGTCCGCCCTGGTAAATCCGAGGGCCTTCACTCTCGGGGTCAGGACCCTGAGGCTCTTTGGTATACATCGTGGCCCAGTTGTAGATATCGCCTCCCATGCGATCATAAGCTCGAATGTAGTCCGAGGCTTTGAAGTTGTAACCCCGCCACTCCCCCTCCTCTTCAGGAGGCTCTTCACCGGCCAACTGTGAAACCACACCTTGCACTGGGTCAGGACCAGCCGAAGGTAAGTCAAACAAGTCTTCAAATAGCGCTTTCGCCGTTGGGAATCCCATGTTGACATCGGGCGGCATATCTGCTTTCTCGATTGCCTGTGGATCGAGCTTAATAGGAATACGAATGACACGGGTTTTGTCTAGTTGACCACCGCTCGCCCCAAGGTACTCTCTCTTGATATCCTCGTCCGACTCGGGCCATTTTCGCAAATCTCTTGTTAGAGCATCCGCATAACTTTCTTCTCTCGGCTCACCCATTGTACCACCCACCTTTTCCACGTATTCCTTAATCTTCGTAAGGATCGGTCGAATCATATCGGGTGGGATTTCAGAATTGGGTCTATTCATATAGAGATTGACAATGCCCTCAAGGTTGAAGTGGTCGTCGCCATCTGGAGAGATTTGTTCGTATCCCATTGGTACTATTGGATGAACTGCTCGCATCAACTCATTCGTTAGACTCAGTAAATCTTCAGGAACCCGCCTAGCATGTAACTCTCTCCATTGGTCTTGGGTCATCGAAACACCCACATCCACACTCTCATTCAGTTTTACCCATTCTCTAAATCGCATTGTACCTCCGCAGAATTACTATATTGTATTCAAGTTTGGCGTCATTTCTGCCGATACTAGAAATATGCGAGTAGATCACGATAGATTCATCGAATGGGCCGAAAGGCACTTTGACGGGGTCACTGAAAAAGGATACCAAGTCTGGGTGAATGATCCATGGTGGGAGAATGAATACGGTCTACCCGATAGAGATCGCAAATGTGGCATCAACACAGATAAGGGCTGCTTCAACACCTTCAAAAGCGAGCGACACGGGAACATCGTTGAATTTGTGATGTTCATCGAAGGTTGCGATTGGGAAACCGCTCTGGAGATTCTCGGTGACGAGAATCTCCAGAGCTTCAATGCCAAGGTCGCTGAATTTATCCAAGGGGAGGAAAAAAGGGAACAGGAGGAGAAGCCTCCGGTCACCCTTCCTGAAGGTAGCTACCTAATCGAATCATTAAGTCTCAACAACCAACGACGCACCTGGGCTGAAAACTATCTGAAAAAGCGGAAGATTAAGCCCACGGGTTTGATGATAGCACTTAAGAGCAAATATAGGGATCGTATCGTTATTCCTTACTATGATAAAGAAGGAAAGCTCATCTACTTCAACACCAGATCACTCTCTGGGAAGGATAAGCTCAGGTACTGGGGACCGAAGAAAGAAGAGTTCGGTGTCGGAAAGACCGATGTGCTATGGATGGGTAAATGGCCACTACAAGGAGAGACCGTCTACTTGACCGAGGGCGAGTTTGACGCCATGAGCCTTATCCAATGCGGTTTCAACGCTGCTGCCTGTGGTGGAAAGATTCTCTCCGACACTCAAACAGAAATGCTTGCACCCTATCGAATCGCCTTGGCCTTCGATGCTGACAAAGCGGGTGAGGACATCTACGAAATCTGGCAGAAGTTGAACAATACAGAGTACAAGAAGTTAGACAAGCGACGTAGGGTTACTATTATTCGCCCGCCCGAAGAATACAAAGATTGGAACAACTTTCTCGTCAAACACAAACCGGGACTCATCCAGTGTTACATCGAAAGGTTTGAGGTTCCATGCAACGAAGATACGTTCACGACGAGAATGTACAAGACAAAGAAAATCTAGGAGTCACATGTTATCAGAAGAGCTTACTGAAGAGCTACAATACTTTGTTGGAAAGGTTTGTACCGTCCTTACCGGACCAATGGCAATGCCGGTGGACGACAAGAGTCTTAGCACTTGGTTTACGATGCAAATCGATGGAGTTGACGGCGAGGCTATTGTCGGCACCGACATTCGACGTGGAACAAAACAAGTGTTCTTCCACCCAGTAATAGGCATCGTCGAAGAAGAGGTCCTCACAGAGAGTGATCCACGCTATGAAAAACTACAGGAGCAAGCGAAATCTGCTGTACTACAAAAACAGGCGCTACAGGCGGCGTCAGCAGAAGCCAAAACGGTACAAATAGATCAACTACAAGAACAAGCTGCGGCCATGAAAAGTAAGTGGTCGACAGCCCCAACAGAAAGAGAAAAGAAATGAACGACAAGAACATCATCGAAACCACTCTCATCCCGTTTAAGGTGAGTGACGATCTAAACGAAACCCTTTGTAGCATGCGTGCCGGAATCGAACAAGTCGTCCGTGAAGATGAAGTGCTTCACTACGACTACCTAACCATCAAAGGTCGCCAGTTGTTTGAATTACTCTTAGTCAACTGGGCCATTAGCGCCACGGCAGCGGATCAGTTAGAGATCAACAATCGTGAAACTCTGGCCGAATGTGAGGAGCTTCTCGACGACGCAAACGAGATATTCTGCGAGCAGCTAAAACAACAAGAGAAAGATGTCTATGCAAAGGCCCGTAATGACACGATCCGTTTCCTCGCACAAAATAACCGCTCACGATAGTGAAATATCATGGATAGAGATACTTGCACCTTTTGCCTTGAAGGCCAGAAAGTCTACAAGGACCCGTACTCCTGGTCATGTGATGTCTGCGGAATGAACGGTAACGACGAGTTTCCGGTACTTGGTATTGAAGAGATTGCCACAACCGAAGAGTTGGAACTACCAAATTTCGCAGCACTACCCCCGCAAGGTATACCAGGGTCTTATGGCATCTTCGGATCGAGCAGTAAGCCAAAGAAGAAGAAGCTGAAAGCTAAATGGACACGGGAAGCTATGGAAGATATCCAACAGTTCCACAAGATCGATATGTCGAATGGGATGGATGGGTTCGTTTCGGGAGAATTTCCCAAAGAGGATACTAATTCGTTAGACCAAATGGCATCGGAAGATTTACCCACTATCACCCAGATACTATACCCAGGACCTCCACACGGAAACAGCGGCCACCGGTATACCATGTACCAAACGAGCCACCGGATTAAACGAGGTACGCTTGCTGGTATAATCGCAAGGCGTGGCCACCCACTTGTGATGCTTGGCCAGTTCATAGATGACCCCAAAGACCCGCTCGAATCGCTCTCGTTCACAAGTGATTGTGCAATGAGTGGGCGCATTTGGCATAGCTCTGGATTTATTGAAATCAACTGGGGGCACCGCCTGCCACCAATGCATTGTATCTCGGTCGACTATGCACGAGCGCAAGGTAAGAAAGCGTTTCACCCGCCCTATAAATGGAAAGTCGAAACGACCGCTGGGTCATCGTGGGTCTTCTATACGACCAGCAGCGCTAAAGGCGATGCAATTATACACTTGATTCGAGCATTCAAGTTATCGTCAGATAAGATCAAGAAGCTTCAGCGAGTAGTGTAGCCCCGCCAGCCACCACCCGCCGCAGTGCGGCGGGTGGTGGCACTTTGATCTGCCTGCACTACCCTACACACCTTCACGCCGACTTTATGTAGTGCGGCAGTTTCTTGAGCGCCATAATGTGGGAATCAAATTCATGGTATGGGCTGTTCGGGTACTCAAAGACAGCTTCGTTGAAAGCTTCTTCGTCTTTGTCGAGTACGTCGAAATAGAATATCTTACCTTTACGTCCAACGACTGTAAAGCCATGCATTCGCAGATAGGCTGCTACCCCAAGGTCTTCAATGCTTTTTCGTACTGTATTTTCACTCATTCAGTTTTCTCCTTCTTGGATCGTTTCTTCTTCTCGTTGGCCAATCGCTCACTCTCCAACGATATCGCTTTTTGGTAGACTTTGTAGAACTCATAATCCATAGTAGAACGTGTCTCCCACAGTTTCTCTAGCTCCTTAGCTTCTGCTAACAACTTTTCATTGAAGTTCATATATCTCTACCTCTAGGCGGTATGTAGTTATCATCAGCTAGTTTCACCAAGTGCGCCCTGACATACGGAATCTGCATGTCCCGAAAATAGTCACCAGGGAAGTGGTTCACAAGTCTGTTACATTGGAACTTAACCGGCGTTCCAATGAATCGGGCGTAGTTCCTATTGGTATAGTACCAGAAGCTGTTACTGTTCCAGAACGAATTTCCGCTCCACAAGACCCGCCCATTACGTCGGGTCATTACCACATGGTGTTCTGGCACTGTGATACAATATACTTTACCTTTGTAATCCACCACCTCTTTCTTACGAGGCAAGTAACTTTCTTTTGATTTCGACACGCAGACTAAGTATATGTCATGCTTAGCCCGATAATCGGGATTACAAGATACGGACTTCCCCATTCTATCTTCTTTACCAACTGTGGCACGATAACCGCACTTAACTGCCACCTCCTGCACATCTTTTGCCAACTGGGAGGATGTAGTTGCGTATGTAGATGACTTTGCACCATTCTTAGTGCCATCACCTAATATCAACGTGGTCAAAAGCCGTTCCAATAAACTAGGATGAAGCTGTTTGATTGAAACAGGGATATACTTCTCCCATGACTTACCCAATTTGGATAACCACAAGGCCAGGAACTTGTCGTTGAAATACCACCCATTCTCTGTGCGGCATGGTTTATATCCCATCTCCCTCAATGTCCGCCCAATAAGATCAAACTTCTCCTTGTTAGCCTTTTCAGATTGATGGACTTGAATGCGATAGAAGTTATATCGGCCACCTTCTTCGATACTACTATTGATAGAAACGCAACCTTCCGAAATGTACCACCCTAAGAAGTCTACAAATGACCCTATAGGTAACCTCACGGTGTCATTTGCAAAACCGCCCTGCGGATTAGAATGCAAAGTGAGCCGGGACCCTGGTATTTCAAAGTACTCGGGATAATCGCCATCAAATTGAGCATTTGATGGAATCCGCAAAGGACTGGCATACGTCAACGTTTCTGAAGCATCCATTCTCCGGAATCGTGTTGTTTCATCCGAACTTCCAACGATCATCCCGTGATTAGGGGTTACCAAGGCATCAATATGACGCCCTTTGTAGTGAATCATATCGCCATCATAGTCGTAAGAGTGTACATGTTCGGCGGGAAGCTCAACCACCCGATCAGTTTCCGGGTCGAGCACATGGAATAATTCCGTGCCATCTAGGTCTTGAAAGCGAACAAAACCTTTAGTTGTAAAGACTTCTGTTTGCTCATCATGACAACAATGCGTCGGGTCCTGAAAAGCACCACGACCATCTGTACTAGGCACATCAATCAAGAACCAACCATTGGGTGCGAGGCATCGCCACGCCTCCTTCATCGTATGGATTGGGTTCTTGAGATGCTCAACAGCATCTTTCGCACGGAAGACGCCCACACTATTGTTCTCGAATGGCCAAGCGTAATCGAGATCGGCCTTGATTGTCGCCCCGGCACAATATTTGTCTACACCGATATATCCCGGTGGGGCACTCTCGCCACAACACAAGTCCACCTTCTTAAGACCTTCATCGTCACACCACTTAGCCACCATGGGTTCGATATACTGATCGTGTAATTCACGGGTAACGTGCTGAATCTTCTTATTCTTATCACCGTAGCAAGTGTTATCACCTACATTGTAGTTGTATAGCGGAACTGGTACCCGCACGCACTTCCCATGAATGTATGTGCGACAAAGAAGTTCGTGGTCATCCGCTACGTCATAATTGGAATTATGACCGCCGATCCTGTCATAGAAACTCTTACGCCACGCACGAACATGATTTGGCGCAAACCAGATGTAGGAGAAAGCTAAGGGGTCAGGATCAAATGCACGAGTCACAACTTGACCGCCCTGCATGTTGTACTTCCATCCGAATTTCTCGGAGAAAGGTCGAACTGTCTTGCCATCCCTCCATTCAAACCAATCTGAATAAGCGAAGTCTACACTTGGGTCTTCAAAGGCTTGCGATAACGCTTCTAGGCAGTTCGATTGGAGCCAATCATCATGATCAAGTTCAACCAGGACATCACCCGTAGCGTAACCACAGGCGACCTTCTTAAGTTCGCCAATAGAGTCTGTGTCTTTGTCAAGGACATGCACCTTGATCTTTCCGGTACCTTCAACATTCTCAGACTTACCTTTACCATTTACCAATACAACCCATTCCCAATCCAAATAGGTTTGAGCCAACATACTCTCACGAGCCTTAGCTAATTTCCAAGGCTCGTGAGTCGGTGTGATAACAGAAAACTTCATTCATTTACTCCGAAGATGGCATCGCTGCCACCATTTCTTTGGTTTCTTCTTTTCTTCTTCTAGCTGCTTTGCCAGTTCATCACTGGTCATAAAGCCGCACAGGACTTGGGAATCTGGTGTAACCCACTTGGCTACCGACTTCCTCCATCGCTGCCTTTCCTCTTCTCTGAGTTGTTCTGGCGTTTTCTCCTTCTCTTGAAAGAGTTTCTTGAACCAAGACCGCCACCTTTTCCATAGCTTTTTCTTGGGTTTTTGCTTTTCGGGCTTAGGTGGTGGTGGCCCAACACTCTTCAAGCCAGCCGTCCCGTACCTCTTGTACTGACTGTCAGCAAAGTGGTGTAGCTTGCTCTTCCGCTCCCGCTCGTAAGTCATAATGCCCTCTCGGACGGGCCTTACGTGAAGCTTTCCACCATCGTCTTCCAAATCGTGCATGATTCTCGAAAGCAGTGGGTCCTTCATTGGTTTTTGTACTGGCAAACTTACCTGCACGTCCTTAATCTTGCGGGTCTTGCTGACGCTGATATCCAACCGAGGTTCAATATTTGGTACGCCATGCGTCCGCATCAGGTACCGTCGCATACGATTCTTCATGTGGGCCACGAGGGGAGTCGTAGCGATTTGGTCCTTGTACATCTTTGCAATTCGATTCAATCCGTTAATCATGTTAGAGTTCATCTCTATCTCCTTATGGGGCTTCCGGGCCCTCAGCCGCTTCGGCTGCCACTAAGCAGCCTCTCACTACGGCGTAGAGATGATCACTTGGCCGTTTGATATCGCCAATCTCACACGGAAAGCCAATCTCTTTGACCGTCTTCCGAACAAGCTTGTCGAAACCGGGTGGCGATGCGCAACCGCCTGCAAGGATTATGTCGATAGGATCATCAGTAGGAATCTTATCAGAGGTCTTTTCCAAACCCTGCTTGATACCTTTCATGGTCTTGCGGATCATGATCTGGTATTGTGTGATGATTGCTCGCTCGATCTCGTTCTTGGGTTGGGCAAGGAGGTCGATCTTCATCTTCTCCTTGTTAATCCGTGTCTCCGAAACAGCAGCAGCTTTTGCCGCTTGGCGATCAATCCAGTCACCGCTGTTTACCAGGGAGAACTGAAAGACTGGGACTGCGTGATTAGCGAAGCAGAGATTGACCATCCCGGCACCAAAGCTAATCCCAATTCCGGTGAGGTCCTTGTGTTCGAGTTCCGCATAGACAAGTGCGAGACCCTCATTGATTGGATATGGGACGACTTTCTTGTTGTTGTATTCGTACTTCTCGAATATCTGCCTGAGAACCTCTCGGTGGTAATCGATGTCTGTCTCTTCGTTCAGAGCGTTTGCCGGAACGCTGTAACAGAGCACCTCCTCGTCACGCTCGATCTCACCGATAAGGCTGTGGATCATCGTAGCGAGGATATCGTAACCTTTCTTTTCTCTGGCATTTACACAACCCTCTTTCATGGGTCGTCGTAACTCTTTGTTACCCATTGTTTGGGCAATGCTCACAGCATTCTTTCCCACGGCATAAGCAACCCTATCACGCTCAATCAAAGCGACTTTCGCCCTCTTCATCATGTTGAATGTAAAGCGATCTTCCAGAGGTATCTCGAAAAATGCATTCACTTCACCCACGATTTCAGGCTTATCATCTTTGCCCTTCTTAGCGCAAAACAAGTTGTATGTTCCGCAATCAAAACCTAATGGCATCAGTCCTCCACTTTCTTTCCAAACTGTATTATCCCGTCAGGGTTAATGTCGGGAACGATGAGATCAACATCGTCATCGTCATCCTTAGTTAAGTACTCTTTCATGAGTTTCTTACTATGGGCGGGGCCAGCCTCTGTTGAAACTGATAGGCCCTCGCCATCCAACTTAATCGTCAGTATCAGATTGACAGTGATTTCGCCCCCAGTTTGAACAACATGGGTTACTGTCTTCTCTGTTCCACTTCTACCCGACATGAGTACCCTCACACGGCCAAATTCTCATCATTCTTTCTACCGCCTCAATAACTTCTTGAGGGGTTATTTCCGTAATGCACGGCTTTCTAGGGCCGTCAATCTTCCTAGGACACTTGTGCCACAAGTAACACGGTCCACAGTCCCAATCTCCATCGTCACGGTGCCGTTGTATGAGAATGAACTTCTCAAACCAGCGACCGTAAACCTTGCCGTCAGCCCACGAGAAAATCGCTACCATCGGCTTCTTGAGACCGCCTGCCGCATGAAATGTGGCGGTGTCAACCGTCACTATATAGTCTGCTGCGTTAATAAATCCGAGGAAGTCAATAACACTCTCCGCAGAAATTGTGGGAGCATCCACACCTTTCAACTCAGACTTATGTAAACATGCCACCGAACATCCTATCTTCCGCAACCCGGCAATGATCTCATTCGACTGCTTTTCATCCAGGTCTTTGCTAGGAATCGCCGATACGGGCGACAGTAGAACAATAGGTCCGCCCCCCAACGTCTCAAGATAGGCCCTACAAGCTCCCGTGACGCCCTCTGGGACGCTCAAATGCATATCATGGTATTCCAGGTCTATTCCACACCGATGAGCCCAGATGTCGCTCCTATGCTTATCTGCTAATGGTGCTACACGCCTCTCATGCTTCCCGCACGCCGTGCTCACGTTGTAACTAAGCATAAACTCGGACAATTCCACATATCTGGCGTCAATCACCTCATCAATGTAAGGGTGATCTCTCACGGCATCGTGGTACTGAAGCGGACAAGCTAACACGATATAAGCGTCAGGCATGATCCGTTTGAAGTCCTCAAACATCATCCGGAGCATGAGAATGTCGCCCAAACCACCAGTATCTCTAATCACCAGCACCCTATTTCGCTTGGCGTAGAACTCCTTTAGAGAGATATCTCTCGGTTTTAGGACCTCTGCAACCTTCAAACTCTGGATTCCCGACATGCTTAATTCGCCAATCTCTCATTTCTATTAAAGTTTCCACCTCTCCGATTCCGATACAAGGAATAGGGGACAACAGAGAAAAAGGAGCAGTTTATGGCAAAAGCAGAGATTGTATTCGTTGCCTCGCCATTGCGAGCCGATATACCCGACGTTTCAGAAGAGGTGATGGCCGAGAATCAGGCTTTCGCACGAGACTTTTGCAGAAAACTATGGAAGAAGACTGGCGAGATACCAATCGCTCCACACCTCTATTTCCCGCAATTTTATGACGACAGAATTGACGATGAGCGTGAGGCCGGAATTATCGGTGGCCAAGCGATGCTTACTCACATTTGCAAGAAGTTATACGTAGTTGGACCTCTTATCTCGGAGGGCATGCAATATGAGATTGACCTTGCCCAGAAACTAGAAATCCCGATAATCTATGTGGAGAGCCCCGATGAGTTTTTTACAGAAAAAAACGGGGTCGGTTCTGAATGAGGTGTACTTCCTGATATGCTTCCTCATAATCTTTGGAGTCGCCGCTCGTGACGTTTACTGGTCGGTTGCACTGCAAGAACACCTGTATAACAATGAACTGAATCCGGTTGGCCGATGGCTGATTCAAATGGACAACGGCAGCGTGGCCCTTTTCATGTCGCTAAAAGCGTTTGGGATGTCATGCGCAGCATCGCTGTTGACATATTTGCACCTATCGACTTGGCGTCTTACGAACATCGTCCTGACCATCATTGCAATAATTCAAATCTGTCTGCTCTGCTTCCTCGAACTGGGGTAGAGCGAAAATACTGTCCTGGTTGTTACCGATTCAAAGATATCGGTGACTTCTTTTCTCCGCTAACCACGGCAGAATGGAGCCATTGTATAGCTTGTCGTAACCGGGGAAAAGGCGGTGAACTTACTTTTGATAAGACAAAGCTCCCCTCAGCCGACAAGAAAATCATCGTGGTACGGAAGACTAGAAAGAAAAAAGGACCTTCCTTCTCCGAAGTTGACATCGAAGATGATTTGCGAGTTGACCCGAAAGCCACACACGAAGACCCGTTACTAGATGGCGAAAAGATTGTGACATGGGAACGCCTCAGCCGCACAAAGAGAACCACCAAAACACTGAAAAACGTCCGTAAGAAAAGGCGTCGTCGACGCAAAAACAAGAACCCGCCCTGGCGCTATAGCCGTGATCCAGCATCTCGTTACGAAGAACTATTAAGGCTGGAATATGAAAACCTCTGGCGTCAAGGGCGAGACGAGTGCATCCCCCTCCCCCTCGTAGATCAACGAAGCTGGATGGCCTTCTGGGTAACACATAGCCAAACAGATGTTGCTAAGAAAAACTTGGCTAAAGAAAGAGAACGCCGGGCCAGCCGCTAAACAACACCACCCCCGGCGTGCGCACGCCGGGGGTGACATTCAACCTTAGAAAAGGAGGAAAGGTGTTTAGTCCTCGGACTGAATCTGGATCGCAAACAGAACCTGAATAGTCGCATCAACCGCACCACTTTCGTTGTTGCAGAACGCAAGTGATGTGATCGGAAGATCGCTATTGTCAAAGGTCTGTGAACCTGCGGCTATGTCGAGGTCAGCTTGGCTGTCGCCATTGAGTCGAACCTTGACATCCTGGTCAGTTACGATTTGCGTGAACAATGCCACTCCACCGTAGTCACCAAGAACGTCAATCTGGTTGGCTTCAACAGCCCAACATGTGCCAGCGGCAACGACGAGGTCAACAACTCGTGGAAACTTGTTGACTGCCGGATTCGTGTCACTCCACGGTGAGCCGTCATCACTCACAATGTGAATGAAGGCAGTCTCATCATCGGCCCAACTTCCACCCTCAGAAACTGGTGCATAGCGCTTCCAATAGTTGGTGCTATCGAACTCTTCGCCATCATACAGCTTACGGAAAGTGAGATTCGGACCCGTGACCCACATTGTCTTCTGGATAGACTCACCACTTACGGTTGCCGTATCCTCAACAATGCCAGCGCCTCGGTTACTGGGGACCAGTCGTACTTGAAATGTACTCATTGGTATCTCCTGTTAATCTTATTTGAACGTGTGATGTCCCTAAGTCTTCATCCTTATTTATCCCGCAAGGACTGTTTTTGCTATATTCTCAGGATTTCACCCTTGGGAAAGAGGCCCTCATACAGCTTGGTCCCGACACCAGTCGGGACCAAGCTGGTGCGTTTCCCCTGCACCGCAGCCTCAAACAAAGAGATGTTCTCGACCCCTATCACCCACCCAGCTTGCTTTGTTGTATTGTGATCCGTGGTAACTCGCACATGGTATCCTTGAAACTGGGCCATTTCTGTGCATGCCTCGATCTGCTGGGCTGTCATTCGCTTAGTAGGAAGCGAGCCCTCGGGATTGATGTAACATAAGCGGCAATCGGTTGTAACATGATTACATAAGGTGGGAATTGGTAAGTCGGATTCCGTGAAGAGTTCATAGATGGGATGTGGGCCCTTCATCTTCCCCCGAATCTCTCGAATGTATCCAAACTCAGCATGTCGTTTCTTTAACACCGATCTCGAAAGAGTTTTGCGATCTCCATCGAGTAAATACATGAAGTCATCTCGACAGGCGAGATGAATATCTAAGTCTGGAAACTGTTGCGTAAGAACAGGCCGCACGAGCTTCAAGAGGAAGACATACTCTTCACAATGGCCCGCATACATAATGCAATAGCGATCCTTAATCTTGGCGTAATAGGGAAGTGAAATACTCATATAGTAAGGTAGTATGACATGAAGCTATCACAGCAAAAGGAAACTGAAGAGGTCCACGCAGCATTCAAAGTTTTCTTAGATCAGCTAGGACCAAATAGTGTCTACAAAGAGGCGCTTCTTGACGTGCTATTGGAGATAATCTATGAAAAAGAACCAGGAGACAATCTTCATTTATCTGGTGAAGAGGAACAAAAAGGGGCTAAGACTCCTCTGCAAGGCGGGACGAGGGAAGTGTCTCCCAACAAGACTTGAGGATGTTGACAGGCTTCAAATAAGTTACGATATCACAGCTAAGCTCAAAAGTTCCATCCATAACAATCGCATCGATTGGGAACCTTGGATCGAGAGTGCTAACTCATTCGCAGAATTAGCGAGTAAGCTGAAAAAGCGGGGTTACACACGTTTGCCTATGGCCGATAAATGCGAAATATCATCGCCTAAGCAACCGGTTTCAGAAGCCGCAATTCGATTGCTACCCAATCAAACCACTATGGTTAGAAGGCGAAGCCGACAATCAAGATGATGGCTTCGTGTAAATCTTAGGAAGAGCAAAAGTCGCCCCCGACCTTAACTCAATAATCAGAGCAAGGTCTGCCACATCTTTCACTAGGCCACCACGCTCTTTGAAGACACGAGCACGTTTCTCGACTATGTCTGGGGTCAACTCGGGATTGTGAGATGTGATTTGGCTTTGCAGTCGTACTAAACCTAGTCGAGACTCGACCATGTTACCAATAAGGTCAGACAGGACGTTGCTTTTCTTCGCATCGTCAAATGAACAGCTAAATTCGGGTTGTTTGGCCAACCAAGATTTGAACTCGAAAATCGAAAAACTAGGGTCCTTGCTAGGTCTGTTCATCAAAAAACTCCAAAAGACTATCCGCTTCTATATAGGGTGCGTTGTCATAATTCGGGCCACTTGAGTGATCGGCAATTTTGATATCCAGGTCTTCTTGATCCTTCAACCAGTGGAATAAGCCACCAATCACCTCGTGCGTAACAGCATGTTGCGGATACATCCAGAGATTATTTGGTAAGCTAACCGCTGCTGGACGCTCGTCTCGAAATGCATCATCGCAGCAAAATAGCGCCAGTCGCCTGACTTTACACCTTCGAGCCAAGCAAATAGCTCCGCATATTGGATTTCGATAATCGTCAAGTAGATGTGATATACCCATTTTCGTCCCAAATGCTTTATTCCCCGTGGGAACATAGTAAAAGCATGTGCCCTTGTACCGTTTGATGAACTTGGGATAAGTTCTTACGGAGCAAACACATCGGGGCCTATAAGTGTGTAAGGGGAGATAAGACATGCATTGCTGATAGGGGTTGTTGACGAAGTAGAAATCCATCCGGCGCTTTACTATACCTTCACTATCGACGTGCCACTTTGCCAAACTTCGGTTCGTACCAATAATGCACACATCTGCTGGTAGCTTGTGCAACAAGTCTCTCTCTTCATTGAACCGATAACCGTCTGAGACAATCAAAACTTTGGACAACGTAGGCAGAAACTCTGAACCAATTTCTGGAATGTGCTGACTACGGATGTCAATCTCATTCTCCATCAGAAACTTATATTCAGACCGATCTATGAATCGATTTAGATCAACCGGCGAACACTTCTGGTTGAAATCACGTACCCATAAACCGCTCTTCGTGAGAAGGTAGTTGTTACGATTACGATGTCTCTTAATGAGAAGCTTTGACATGATCTAACTTAGTAACCAAGAGGTAATTAGGGTTTGCAGGGCACCAAAGCGAAGCAGTATTGGCCATCTTCCCCTTCACTCATTAGTTTACTGGTATCCAACTGTATTTTGACTTCAGCAGGCTCGACAACGAAGGTGAGGTCTTCCGGGTTCTCTACCCGAAGTGGGATATGGTCAGGTATACCCTCAACACTAATTGTGCTCACCATTCCTTCCACCTCAATGACGGATGGAATGTCATGCTCAACTTGGATCACGGTCGGCACATTTGCCGCATCGATACTAAGAATACGAGGAGCATCGCCCCATTCCACTGGCAGATTATTGGGTAGCGAACTGGCGTCAACCTGTATCATTGGCCATTCGGATGGCACCTGGACTTGGATTTCAGACGGCATCCTTTCGACGCCCCGCACGTCAATGATACTCGGAATGGTGGGGCTGTCCAAAGTGATCTTTGTAGGCAAATCATGTTCAAGCTGTACAGGCGAGATTTTGGGGACCTCAAGTTGAATCCTTGACGGAATACCTGTTATATCGTAATCGACTCCGACACCCGGCTGGGCTAGGGCAATGTCTTCGTCAAAGTCATAATAACCATCTTCCACAAGCTTACGCATAAAGGGCTGCATCGCTGCGCCGCCGCCACCTGTTGCACTGGAGCACTGGCATGTCACCTCGCAACTGATGATCGGGGGGCTACCCCATTCTATCGAAATAGCCGATGGGAAATCGCAACACCCCTCTATACTGATTACAGACGGTAGATCACAACCCACCAAACTGATGACATCAGGTAAATTATCTTGCACGATAATCGGATTGGGAATGTTGTCATTAACACTAAGTGTGTAAGACAACCCATCTTTTACACTGATTGTGTAGCTCAAGCCACTATAGACACTGATCGTCCCCTTCCCCGAGACCAGCCCCGAAACCTGGACCACACTGGGTATTCCATCCAAGACGGAAATTGTGTAAGACAAGCCATCTTTCACAGAGATGGTCGTTGGGATATCATGACTGACGCTAACAGTAACGTCAACGTCAACGCTTACACTAACTTCAGCCGAGATGGTGGATGGAATACTGTCAACGACACTGATCACTGATGGCAAGTTGTCAACCACCCTGATTTCGGAGGGGATATTTACGCTCCCAAAGGCGATCTCCGAGGGGATATCCACAGGCCCAAAACTGATTACAGACGGTATATCAACGGGGCCAAAACTGATAATGGACGGTATGTCAACGGGCCCAAAACTGATTACAGACGGTATATCGAGCGATGGTACGAAACTGATCACAGAGGGAATATCCAGAGGCGGCACTATGCTGATTACACTGGGGATGTCGCCTATGAGCGAAATCGTAGTTGGTATCTCAGGTGTAATGCTGATAACCGATGGAATCGGCGGAATAATACTGATGACGCTAGGTACGTTAATGTCAATGTTGAAGCTCGGTATTGACACTCCAAAACCGCCTTCGATTTCAATCGGAGGCAAAACAATGGGCGGAAGTGGTGGTGGCTCCGGAATGCTTACCGGTGGTAAATCAAATGGAGGAATGTCGATAGATGGAATCGGAATAATGACATTCTCGTCCGGTGGTGGTACTTCGGGTTCTAACTCTTCCGTCCGCTGCGCAGCACTCTGAACGATTTCACATGTCGGCGTCTTGACCGTTATAATAGGATCAACACTATTGAATGTCTCGCCCGTAGGGTACAACTTCTGCCCGTCAGCGGCAGTTGATGTTGTGGTCCCGTCTCCAAAGTCAATGCGAAATTCCGAGAACTCACCATCAACATTCACTTGATACTCAATGAGGACGCCTTCGCAGGTGTCTACCGATACTACTTGGTAGGCAAACTGAATCTCGGGGCAACCACCATCATCAGGGCAGTCATCAACATCCAACTCATCCAAACAACAAATCAGGTTGTCTTCTTCATCACAAACACCACCAAGATATTCCTCCACCTGGATGATCCCCAACGCCAGTTGGTTGTGATGCTCAGCAATTACATAACTTCGGATATCCGTGTTCTCTATGTTGAATATGGTTTCGTCACCACCAAGATTCCTAACGCAATCCTTGAGAGTGATAACCTTCCCATATGCATTCTTCTCAACAGAGTCGTAATACAGAAGTTCGCCAGAAATGTTCGCAAAGCCATTGTCTCCCCAAATATCCTCCTGGTCAGAGCGTACCGGACGTATTGAAATCTCACCAGCCCACGGCTGGTTATCAGCAGTGATTACCGTCTCCGTCGTGTTGTACACGAGGAAGAGCGTGTAGTCGCTGTCGAGTGCGTCCGGATAAACAGGGACTGGAGGGAAATTAACTGGCATTTTGCTCCTACTATCTCAACCCGTATGTATGCTAAAACACAGTCATAATAAACTGTTCGTTGCTCGTTGGCCTGCTCCCTAATGAACTAAAGGTCAAGTCAATTTCGTTGAACTTAATGAAGGCATTTGCGCTGTAGTCGTAAGACAAGTACGCTCGACGGTCTCCATCCGAAGCGGCCCGTAGTGTTTGCGAAGTATCAGCATAGCCATCAATGTTCGCATCCTGTAGTGAACGGAATGAAGCCGCTCCGACACCCGGCCCCCCTGATGTCCAAACATTCGTGTTGGGGTCATACGCCGAAACCTCACCCGAATTGTTGAATACATACACACCGCCCGAGAGAGGCACCATCTCCATCTCTGTTCGTGCCGTCCCAGCGATATCGAGTAACTTGCGAACATCCGTGGCCACGTCAGATAGCGTACCTTCTGTCCTGTAGAAGTTCCTAATTCTGAAGAAGCCGCCAGGACCAGCATCGTTACGAGCGAAGAAACCATTTTCGCCTTGGAAACAACCACGGTACGTCGCAGGTGCCGAATCGGCATACGTCAATAATTCGTCTGCCCCGTTTATGAAGTTCGAGGCATCATAAGTTGACGTAGTCGTTGTCAGGGTGCTGAGGTTGTGTCGGAATCGCTCCAAGCTAATGTCCGTTGGCGAACCCGTAATCGTATCGTGCCCGAAGATAATGTAGATGGCGTCCGGACTACTGAAAGTAAACCAGTTCCAGAACTTCGTCTGCGTCTCCCCGATAGCCAACCCAGCGGATGACCACGTTTCGTTGAATGGCTCGAACTGTTTGTAGCGTATAGTTGAGGAGTCTTCAGCCCAGGATAGAATTGCTTGGCCCCTATCTCCCGAGGCCGTCAAACCCTTCGGAGCCAACCCAGCATTGCGTAAGAAGATATCCCGTTGGTACGTTTGGTTGGGGTAACCCGACATGAACGAGTAGTCCCTTGTGACGCTAAGCTCTGGCATCACCTCAGATTTGAACGTTTCGCTCGTCAACCCGAACTCGTAAGTCCGAAGGTTCTTCGTGATCGACAATGTTCCCTTCGGTGAATCAAAAGCTAGGAGCCACAAATTTGTCTGCTCGACTACGTTTACGGCATCCTCCAGCGTAGTAATTCGGTAGGCACCTAACTCCGTATCCACCCTCAAAACAACATCATAGATACCCCCGACAGAATATAAGGCGGTCGTGAGTGGTGCGCTTTGGTGGGTTAGGTCATCGTTCAATATCCAGGTGTATTCCACAACTGGGTCTTCCGTTTGTTCGCCATTATCGGTAGCTTCGATGTTAACCACAGTGTCCGTGCGAACCTTCGTCGGAGCTACGAGGAAACTGGCTTCATCAGGCGCAGGCGCTCTAGCTGTAAAGAACTCGGGGAGTGTCACCGTATCTCGACCGAATGGGTTTCCAACGGTCAATGTCACGTCATACTTACCCGGTGTGAAATAGGTGTGCGTGGCCCGTCGATCATCCTCTGATGGGTCTTGAAGTGTGGCACAAGGCACAGCGCCGACAGCAATCGGCGTTAAAGTGGGTGTCGGCGATGTAGATACCGATATTCCCGATATTGAAGGACCAGAGATCACACCACCGCCGTCCCCAAAGTCCCACACCCAGGATGTTGGGTAGCGAAAGCTTACATCTGTGAAGTTGACGGTCGCTGGCACAATACCGATTGTCTTATCGGCTGTGAACCACGCCCGTGGTGTTAACACTAACCGCCTAAGGAAGTTCAACCGCCCGGTAAGAGTGTCGCCGTATGGCAATACATCAATTTGGCCCTTCACGCCAACAAACTCTTCAATAGCAATGAGGGCGTCTTTGATGGAATTGTGGTGGTCTGCGTAGACATTCATCGTCACATTTGTGAAACCTTTGAGCTTCGTCACGTCCTCAAAATTTGGCATGATTTCAAGGCTGTCGAAAGTGGTATCCGTATGTGAGCCGTAATAGAAGGACGTTCCCCTTACCTCCGGTTCGTTACACTGTTCGGTTAGGGTAATGATGCCGGTAGGCGGGAATCTATCCATAACGCCCGGATCAGCGGAAACGGTAATAGATGTGTCACCAGGGTTGTAGTCCTCTATGAGAACTGCTCGTAGAGAATCATGAACGACAAACAGATTGTCGTCAGTATCGAGTACTTCGGGATATGTCGTACCTGAGGGAATCATTAAGTCACCACAATTTCATAGTCCACCGTTACCAACTGAATACTCTGATCGGCAAAAACCACAAGCACGCTGGGTTTGTAGGCACCTGCGGCAGAATACGTGTGTGTCGTTGAGTGGATGTTTGGATTCTCGAAAGTCTCTTGATTGCCATCGCCAAAGTTCCAGTGACGCACGATAATGTCTCCATCCGTTTGGTCGACAAAATTGAATACTGTTGAAGTAGTGCCCATTTCGGGCGTTACGTAGAAAAAGCCAGGGGTCTTCGTGTTATCGATTTGGATATAGTCCAATTTGTTGGTAACGCACTGTCCGCCTAATGAAGTTACAATGCGAAGCTGAACGCTAAAGTTCCCTTCGGAATTGTATGTATGTGTCGGGTTCCTTTCCGTCGACGTGCCGCCATCACCAAAGTCCCAAAGGTAACGAATCGCATCGGTGGTCGAAAAGTTCTGAAAGCGGACCTTCATCGGACTCGACCCCCGTCGAGGCCAAGCTCGGAAAAGGGCTCGGGGAGAAAGGAATTTTGCCTCCAAAGTGGTCAGCCGATGGTTATATGAACCCTCAGCAGGGTCGTCACTTGTTCCCAAGTAGTTCTCAATGTTCAGAATGGCATCCTTGATAGCGTTATGATGCTCAGCCATCACGGCGTTACCAACAGACGTACCAATGGACCAACTGTTCTGTCTGGACCCCGCAAAGCCTCGCTTCAAGTCTTTGAAGACCCCAGTAGTCTTCTCTCCATAGTACATAAGCTCGTCACCCACCCGTAACAAACCCTTGTCAGGAAACTTACTCGTGTCACCAACTACCAAGTAACTCCCATTGTACGTTAAGCTTTGCGTCAGTTCGGTCTCAGCATTATTACGAACCGCATATAACTCATCGGTGCTGTCGATTGCTTCTGGAAAGACGGATAAATCGCCCGTTACATACCCATCATCCAAGCTGCTCAGTCTGTCGGCCATCTTCAATTTCTCCCTGTGTATCTACGTCCGCCTCGGTGTTTTCCCGATTACCAAGTGCTTCTTGGCGGTGTTTGATCAGTTGTCGGATGGTGTCTTTGACCGGGAGCCCCTCTGGCATGGCATAGATACTCTTGAGGACCTCTGGTTCTGGCGGATTACCTAACAGAAGGCGGGTCTCGATCTCCTGCGTCAGTCGGGCATTCCAATACTCACCCTGCACTTCCAAAGAATCCCAGTCTTTCGGCTCCTCGATCTCACATAGTTTCTCAAAGAGGCCGATAAGGAAGTTCGCCTCCTCCTCTTTCCCACGAAGCTTCTGTTTGAAGTCCTCGATCTGGTAGTCGATAACCTTCATCTTGCGTCGAGCATTCCGAATATTGATCTGCTCGACCTCATTCAACTGATCTGGATGCCGGTTCTGCTTGATCTCCTCGATCCGCAACTCTTCGATACGGTAGTTGTCGTAAGATTCTTCAATCATCGTTAGAAACGATTCAATCTCATCTTTCCTTACAATCAACTCATTCTTACAAGCCTGCATTTTCGACTGCACGGTTGGTTCTTTTCCAATCACGAAGTATTGAAGTTGAAAGAAGCTATGACGCTGACGACGACCCTCCGGGGCTAGCTCGTCGATTTTCTTGGACAATTCATTCATGTTTACTCCTTGTTATGCCGATATACCTATTAGAGGAACTAGTGACAAAATGGCATATAAAAAGAAACCAATCCCTACAGGGGTGAAATACCATAAACTCACGGTTATCAGTGAAGTCGAGAATACACGAGGTGACAAGAAACGATATGTCGCTGTGGAATGTGAATGCGGATCAACCAAAGTAGTTAGATGGGATATGCTCAAATCTGGCGGAACAAAATCATGCGGCTGCCTTGTTTCCAAGAACGCTAAACGACAAGCAAGAGGGATGGCTTTAGCTAGCGCCCAAAAACGACAATCGCACAATATTGCCTCCTGCCTAGGTAAGAAGTATCACAAGCTCACCATTATTGCCCCTTACAAACATCCGAAACAAAAGTGTAGTTGGGGTGTTGTGCAATGCGACTGTGGAACGATTTTCAAAGCTAACCTTGCCAGAGTTAAGCATGGCCGACTCAAATCGTGCGGTTGTTTGGCATATGATAACGCCATCGATTACGTTAGTGAGGTGGATGGAGAACAACTCAAATGCTTCGGCGGTCGTGGCGGCTACCAACGAATCTCATCCGGAAAAAACAATGGTCGCTCTCTCATCCACAGACACGAAGCAGACAAGGTATACGAGCGGATTTACGGCACTAATTTACCCAACAAGGCATGCGTTCATCATATCGACTCCGTGACAAGTAACAATCGCCTCGATAACTTATGCGTGTTTGAGGGTAATGGTGAACATAAAAGGTATCACAGAGCATTTGATAAGGCCGCTTACCAATTCCTGAGAGACAATGAGCTTTTGGATGATTTCTACAACCGTTTTCCCGATTTGCAACCCCGTACTTTGAGAGACATGTTAAATGACAGTAAACAAAAATGATAAGGTAAACGAAACGGGGGCATTGAAAGGTGCGAAAATGTACCTATCACTGCCCATTGAGCACACTAACGAGGGTGATAACGATTGGCGACCAGAAGTCAAACACCACTTGACAGAAAGTTTTGGGATTGATGTCTTTGATCCTCTGGCCGACGAAAAGCAGAAGCGAGCTACGGTGCTTAGGGCGGCGATGGAAAAGGAAGATTTCGATCAGGTAGAAGAAATTGCAACCGCTTTTGTTAAAAAGGACCTAGGAAAGATTGATAGAAGCGACTTCTTAATTGCCTACAACCCAAAGGGTGTGCCTACGACTGGCGTACCCTGTGAGGTTCACCACGCCGTTCAACTGAAAAAACCAGTCATGATTGTTTGCCCAGACGGCAAGCGGGCGGCGTCACTTTGGTACTGGGGTTATATTCGACACGAGTACATCTTTGGATCGTGGGCAGATTTGTACGAATATTTGGAAGAAGTTGATCAGTTTAAGCATCGTGACAATCACCGGTGGTGGTTCGTTTACAGAATGGTGTAGGATAATCACACCATGAAACTACCCAAGAAACCACCACGACCCTACACCCAATGCAAACTCTGCAAAGGGAATGCACAGGAAATGGTCTACATCCCTAAGAAGTTCGCCAAGAAAGACAACGTCCTCAAGATCAAGAGGAACGGTGTCTGGGATGACCACTGGGTTGTCACTGAGGTCCACGGAGAAGTCGACGAAACCGTCTTAGATGGTATTCGTCGACTTTGGAAGAAACACCGGCAGCATACAGATGTTGTCAAAGGCACATTTAAGAAGCCAGAAGGAGAAGAAGAATGATGTTCAAAAATATCATGTACTTCGTAGTGACACTTGCCGCAGCTATTTGCTTGATGATATACGTGCTTAAAGCCTTTGACGGCACCACAACCATCCAACTTCCAGGTGAGATTCCTCAGTACTGGCATAGGCAAGACGAGCGAACCATCATTATCATCGGCCACGACCCCGAGATGCATAATTCTCTCACCGGATGTATCGCCCCAGGTCGCAAACACGGTCATTGGAGAATCTATACATTCCGAGATCAAGAGGCGTATGAGAGGGTTGCTGATCACGCTAAGACGGCGGTCCACAAAGCCTTCCCCTCAGAATAGCCATATCTCTACTTTACTAAGGTATGAAATGGGTTAATGAGCTATATGAGGGCGACTGCGTTGAACTGATGATCCGGATGCCAAAAGATCATGTCGATCTGGCAATCACATCGCCGCCATATGACGATCTTCGTTCTTATCATAACAATCTTCACGTACCCACCGTCGCCTTCTGTCTCCATCGAGTTCTAAAGCCGGGCGGTATCGTTGTATGGGTTACCGGAGACAAGACACACAAGGGAAGTGAAACGCTCTCTTCCTTCAAGCATGCCATTGCTTTCAAAGAAGCTGGTTTCAATGTTCATGACACCATGATCTATGCGAAAGAAAATCCAATCCCCATGAATCATAATCGCTACGAACAGGTCTTCGAGTACATGTTCGTCTTCGCAAAAGGGAAACCCAAGACTTTCAATCCTATCCGCACCCCAATCACATCTCCCCGCCCGGAGCAGCAGGATGTACACCATACTAAGAATTACCAACGTGGAAACAAGAAGAGGGGTCACAATACCACCAAGATTAAGGGTAACATCTGGAGTTACAAAGTAGGGCTGCATTGCTCCACAAAGGACGTTGAAGCCTTCCAACACCCCGCAATTTTCCCAGACCAACTGGCCGAAGATCACATTTTGTCATGGACAGAGCCGGGCGACCTCGTGCTTGATCCCATGTGCGGCAGCGGCACTTCCTGCAAAATGGCCGTAAAACACGGGCGAAAGTACCTCGGATTCGATATTGAGTCTCGCTTTGTCGAGTTGGCAAGGCAGCGAATTTTATCCGTAAAGTGATTTGCGCCGAAATTGCTATTGTGGCAAATTTGATTTTTGGATACAACAGAGCATAGTAACTTTTTATCCAACGGAGCCACAATGGGCTCTTCCACTCTTTTAGGAGGACCGTTGCATGTCCAAAACAGCACGTTCAGCAGGTCGAAGTACGAGGAGCAAACAGAAGTCACACATTTTGAAGATCGCTCAAAAGCGGGCCAAAGTTAGAGTCGTATCACCACAGCCAATGGATTTAGCAGACATTTCGTCGGCGGACCTCAAATCCTTGGACGCTACAAGCAAAGTCTTGGAGTTCTTGGGAGGCGAACCCGTTGAGAGCAAAACGGTACAAGTTCCTGTCGACAAATTGGTCGTCAAAACGGATAACCCACGAACCATTTGTCTGTGTGCCGACGACAAGCCCGCAACGGAAGCGGAAATCAAAAATCTTCTGCTCAATCACGATGTTGCAAACCTTATACTACAACTGGCCCACAATGGTGGACTTCCCGAACCGATTGTCGGTGTTGCCGAGAAGAAAGGCAAAGTCTCTGTTCTGGACGGTAACCGGCGAGCAGTTGCCTCCAAAGTCCTTCTTGGTCAAATTCCCATCCCAAATGAGTGGCCAAAAGGGATTCGAGAAGAAATTGAGGAAGCAAAAAAGAATGGCTTTCCTCCGAAGGTTCCGGTGAAGGTTTTCACAAAAATTACCCGATTTCAACAACAAGCCTTCTTGGCAATCAAGCATTGTTCGGGTGACCGCAAGTGGCCATCTATCGCAAAGGGGGGATTTGCTTACAACATCCTTTGCGAGAGGAGCAAGATGAAGCTCACTTGTAACAAGATCGCCGATCTACGCACAATCTGGTCGGAACTTAAGAAAACAAGCCAAGAACAGCTAAAAGCCATTGCTTTGATCTGCGGTACACAAGTCAGTTGCTTGCGGAACTATATCATGGCCTATGTCGCCAATAGCCTGTACTGTGGAATGTTCAAGGTGGACGACCAACGGGAGCGATTCACCTATTTCGCCAAATTCTACGGCTGGAAATGGGCCCGAGATATGGCCGAGGGTAAGCAACCCACTATGCGAGACAACGGAGAAACCGTGGACATCCTCGCACCCGACCCAGAAATCGAAGCGAAATTCATGGATTGGATCGCTCGAAAGATTATCACGGATTGCTGCCAAGTCGACATTCTGGATACAATTCTCGGCGACGAGCGACTGGTGAAGGAGATGGAAGAAAACGGCATGGCCAAAGCTTGGGACCTCTACAAACGTGTTCGGGAACCAGCCGTCATCTATGATGATGCCATTGCGTGTATTGAAAATCTCACACCAACAGCTATCAAGGCAAAGGACGCAAAGGATATGCGTACCAGCCTGAAATTGCTCAAAGAAACGATCAGAGCTTTTGAGAAAAAGCTTGGGAAGCCACTTTAACCTACGAGAGGGGCTACTCAATACCCCCTCAGAACCCCTGAGAGCCACTGTAGCGCAAAACAACCGCCCACAGGACTCTTGAGTCCTGTGGGCGGTTGTGGCTCTATACGGGCCTCTCAGGGTCTCACATGACCTTTACTCCATGAATGGCTTTGAACTTATAACCTCTCTCCACAGCTTCATAAGCCCACTTGAGTTTGACCTTCTCTAGGTCTTCGCTCACCTCGTCCATCTTACCGATTTCCTTGATCGCTTTCTTGTGCAGCAGGATGCCGTTCATCGAGCCTTCATAAAACGTCACCCTACCGTCTACGATGGGGAAGAGGATGTCCTTTTCGTTATCCACAAAGACCACATATCGGCGGTAGAACAGCGGGCGTATGAAGGAACCGGCGAAGATGACAAAATTCCAATCACATCCGGTCTTTTCCAATCCTTTATTGATGAGGGAGGTGTAGGTGCTGCCACCCCGGATGGTCTTGCAGACCTCTTTCATCTCATCGAGTTCTGCCTTCTTCGTCTCTTTGGGAACGACGCATAAGCAAGGAACGTCGTGGTACTTGCCAATAGACCTAATGGTGCCACGAAGACCATTGATATTTCGCTCCGGACAGAGGATTACGAACCCAAAGTCCAGCTTCTTGACTTCATACATATCTTTACTCGTTCTAAGCGGGTGCTTAGGTTGTTGGTCGGTCGAAATCGATTCTGAGAGTGTCACTGGACGCTTTCGCCTTATTGAGTGTGAAAACACCAGTGTCCGGATCGGTTTCTGTGTAGTAAAACCCAGCAATCATAGTTGGGCCTTTGGTTAGTCTTAGGCCACCCATGTACACCCTTAGGCTACCTGCTGTGTACGGTGTATTAGAGGATGATGTCTTGAAAATCATATCCCCCGACACATGCACGGGCGTAACATCGTAGCTTTTTACGGTTATCAGGGATTTCGAGAAGGTCGTATCAGCTTGAACCTCCCCAGTTCCTAGTTCTACCCGCCATGCCACCGTGTCTGAATCAACAAGACTGACGGTATTTGCAAAATCGGGCCATGTCAGGGTGGCCGAAACGGTTGCGATTTCCACTGACAGGTTCGTAGCGGCGCTGTCTACAAGGCTGAGCTTAGATCGCTCGGCATCTGTCATTCTAATGTAGCCACCCTCGTCCAAATGCTCCGCAATACTGTGGAGCGCCTCATCGACGGCGATGGTCTTTAATGATCCATTTGCCTCCAAAGACTGGTTCAGTCTATTCGACAGGCTCCCCGCCGTCCCAACGGATTCCTCAATATCGTTCTGGTTGATGTCTACTTGGGCATTAACCAGGAACATCTGCGTATTGATCCCCTCAATAGGCAGATTGTCATAGTAGTAATGATAGGGTTGCAACGCCTCGTAGCGTGGAATTGGCACAGAGTCCAGATTTGGCATTGTCTACTCCTTGTATCGGCTTCTAGCCCTTCAATCTTGAGTTTTTCTTCTTAAAGAAGTCGTCTTCTTCACCGAAAGCGATGTTTGGAGCAAACTGACGGCGTGTAGACGGGATCGTCATTCGCTTGAAAAGGGCCACGTCGGCTGTGGTTGTCCCCACTTCATTGACCATATCTGGGTCTCGCTCTTTGAGCCATTCTTCAAAATGTGTATGTTCCTTTTTCACTGGTAACCCCTTCTCTTTTGTCTTGGCGAATTTCCTGAGGTCTTTCTTCCCCATGCTTTGGTACATCTCTTTGGCCGAACCCCTCAGTTCAGAGGGATCAAACTCGCCTTTCTTGGCAGCATATGCCATACCTGCTGCTTTTCGTTGTTTCTTTGATACTGCTGGCATGTTAGATAATCTTCTTTGGGTTAATAATCTTCTGCTTACTCTCTTTAAGTTTCTTTTGAGCGACTTGTTTCAGCTTATTCAGTTCTGCGTTGATATTCGCCATATCGTATATATCCTATGATTAGAGAAACGTCACTCGCCAGTTGATGGTCAGTTGCATGGATGCCGTCTTGTTCAAGTCTGGGAAGGTTACCATGCTGTAGAGGTCACCACTCTTCATCACCAATGCCATTTCGTTGATTGGATGGCCAACCGCTTCATCAAAACCTACAACCGAAGTGAGGATAGCTGTCGTCGGCCCGGAAGGATCAATGGAAGAGATAACGTTCTTCGTGAGGAGCGTCGTCCCAAACAAACCATTTCTCGTTTCCTCAACGAACTTAGCCGTACCGCCCGTAGCACCACCAGAACCAAAGATCATCGATTCTATGTAGAAGTCGTAAGGATCAGCTACCTCATTGGCCAGACTACTTGCTAACGCTATCTTTCCGTTGCGCAGGATCGTGTTCGGCGTCTTGTGGACCTCTGTCGAGCCATCCGTGTACTCCACGATGACCTCTACGTCGCCACGACCCTTTACCTTGGTGCTCGGACTCGTTATATTGCTCACCTTCTCTTGGACCATGTTGCGTAGCGTCTGCTTTGCGTCATCTCGTTCCAAAACTAGGCTCAATTCTTCGTCCGAAATGTCCTCAGGAGTGAGCATCTCTCTCCATGTCTCAAAATTGCTATGCATGCTAATCTTTCCAATCTATCTCTATAGTTACACCTTCGCCTTGCGATTGTATGTCCATATTTCCCTCATCTGAATTGAGTAAGTTCGCAAGCATTGACATCGGTGTCATCGTTTCAATTTCAATATCCACTACGTCATTGTTCCGCCTGTCGACAAATGAAAGCGTATCACCGTGGATAGTTACAGGCACTTTCGTGAACTGGTGAATCTCAAAACTTACAGCAGTTCCACTGAGACCCCACATTTTCTTCGGAGTTGAAAGCGTAATCGTAGTACCGTCGATCTCCAGAATCTCGTGATACTTGCCACCAATCAAAACTAGGAAATTCTCCTTGAACTGACTGTTCTCAAGAAGTGGCCCCAACCAGTTAGCACCATTGGATATGGATAGGCCAGTTTCGTAGTTGGTCGGACTGGTATCTAACGTCAGTCCACGCACGTCTAGGTAACCTACAGCCTCGTCGATCAGCCGCCTGAAGACCTCTGCGCTCGTCACGCCCATTGATCCGAAAGTCCAACCGGTAATCAGGAAGTTCTCGTCGTCAATGAACTCACGAATCTCGTATTGGACGCCACCAATGCGAATATAGTCTCCAACGTTCACTTGGTATTTCGTTCTGAAGTCCGTACCACCATCAATCCGGCCTCGTCGACCTACCGCTATGCGACCAGTTGTGCTGGGGTCGCCAACAGATACATCCAAATCTGTCTTCAACTGGTAAGTGATGTTCGACCTATCCTTCAAGTCGCCCCAACTAGCCAGAATCAAAGAATCGTTAGGCAACGTCTCGTCAATAAGATAAGTGCCCGCCACCACCGAAGGTGCCGTAACCTCAATCTTCCAGCCAGGAGCCACGTTGTTGTGACGGAAATCTACGTCCTCGTCAGTGAAGGTGAAAAGATTGTCCTCAGTGATGCTCGTCACCGTCCCATCAAAAAGCTCATTCGATAACCTGAAAGGGAACGCAGCAGTATTGAGAGGCCAACCAATCGTGTCGGGAACACCCTGCACAATGTCCACAATCATATTTTGAGGATTCGTCACCTTGTACTCGCCCCCATCTGGACCCGATAGGATTTCCAAAAGATTGTCCGTTGTATCCAAACCAGAAACGGTGACATCAAACGTCACGCCAGGGGAGTAAAGTACAATAGCGTCATTCAAGCCACTACCGCTGCCTGTGGCAGCGGTAGTGGCGGTGGCGGTGGCGTTGCGGCGTACTGCGACTGAATCTTCGAGTCCATGCTTGATAACCCTTGTAAAGATGTCCTGACCGTTGGTCAGAACATCTTCTGGTGTTAGTTGCATGAGTATTTCCACTTCTTCTTGTTGCGGGGTTACATTCTCATTAACTCCTGCTTGATAGGTGAGCGAGTTCACGAACATGTGGAAGGGTTTGTATTCTTCGATTACATTCTCAATTTCCTCAACACGGGCATCTGTGATATTTTCGATTTCTACATCGATATTCACCATGCTACTGATACAACAAGAACATTCATCTAAGAAAGCCTTATCCATATCACAAGGATCGGTCGAATCCCTTAATGAACCGTTATATTCCTCCATATTATAGATGTTTTCGCTGAATGGAAACTCGGTACGGACACGTCCCCAAACGACGAGAGGTTGTGTTGGGTGACGTGTGGGGCAAATCACATCGAACATCGTATCCGTCTCTTCGATCAATCTTACATTCCAGTTCTTTGGAGGGTAAGTTACATCGGCTTCATCTCGCTGATCCGCCAGTGGAAGCGAGCGGATATATGCTTCTATAGTGGGATCGATGATGGGCCCAATCTTATAGACGATTCGCACGATATCACCATCCACCAATGCAATAGGTGTAGGTGCCGTCTCACCTGTCCAGGTTAAGACGTAAACGGCATCGTCTGCATCGTAGGTGATTTCGCCATAGTCACTGGCCGTTAATGTCGTGTAAGTAGATGAGCCATTAGGTCGGAGGTAAAGCTCAAAATCAGAGGTATCGTAAACACTCTTTGCTAGTTCAAATTCGGTTTGATCATCAGTGACGGTGAAGGCTTCCTGCCATGTAGCCGACGAGGTAACTTGCCAGAATTGGGTAAGATTATTCAATGTGGCCGCTGATTGGGCTAACGCTTCCCTCAACCCCGCCAAGGTACCTTTTCTTTTGAAGAGCGGAATTGCTCGTTTGATTTGCCGCCGCCATAGTGTGACATCATCGGATCGCAAGCTCAGATTGAATAGGTTCGACAGATACAATATCATTCGCTCGTGAATGGCGTTTGCGTCCTGTAAGTCGACCATTTGATTTGCAAGGTCTTCGAGAACAACAAAACCATTAGCCAGTGCTGTGTTGAATCTATCCAGAATATCCGGCGTGAGGTCACCAGGAGCTATCTTTAGTTTCAAGTATTCCGGAAGATACCGTTCAAGCAGAGTGGGATACTTATCGGGATCGGTGATATGAGTGGGAACTGCCGTATTCGAGGCTGTGTCTGACGCCAACTCAAACGTGACGGACTGTCGCATCAAGTCCCCGGCGATAATTGGCGTCCACGACCAACAGAGGATATAGTCACCCTCTCTTGCAAACTCCGGTACCCAGGTAATCTCGAAAGTACCTGTTGAAACCTTCGTAGCTATCGCCATATCCGTATCGGTGGATAGCCAAGCGGGGTCAATATCCGTTCCAAATGTCTTTGCGACAGTCGCTTGGTTGAAGTAACTTGACAGAACCAAGTCGTCGCCCTCATCAACCTCAATGGTCTTGTCGAGTCGAAGTGTCTTATCTGTAGTGAACTCTCTTGCGAGGAAATAGACGGTAACCTGATCTAACTTGTATGGATCAATCAGATTTCCATCAGCATCTGTTGTCGTAACTTCCAACAGAATTGTGTCACTGGTTTTCGGCGATTCGTCTATTCTTACTGGTTCTGTTGGCATGACTATTCATACGAAAAGGTGATTGTTATGTTGTCGGGCCGAATAATTTCGTAGTACTGGGCCGTTACGATGGAACCAGAATTGTCCGGATCGGCAGTTACGAATGTGATATCACTTCGTTTGATTTCCGAGATGTCCGACAAAGCCTTCACAATATCAGCATCCTTAAGGTCATCACCGTAATCCCAACGATTCAAATCGAAGAACGCAGCAGTGCGTGTCTCTGCCCTTACCTGTACTTCCTCTTGGAACTTCTTGAAGAACTTGTCCATCGTCAATTCGGCAATTACGTCAACCTCAATCACTTCGCCGTCCTTAATACAAACGTGATCCGTGATCATCTTCTTCTCATCCAACTCTTCGGAAAGGGCAACCTTTAATCCATCGCTGGCCTGTTCTAAGCCACCTTCGTCATTTCTGGCGAGCACGAAGAGGTCGATAACGTTCCCCGAACATCCATGGTTTCTCAAGACCGCTGTCGACTTTCCAATTTGACCTTGGTAAGATGTCACAAACTGGTCTGCCAGCGTCTTGTAATCGTCGCCCGTGACCGCCCGATCCTGTGTCCTTAGGTATGGCGGAAGCTTCAGGCGGATGTCGGTAATCGTGTCACCGTTGTAACCGCCCGTAGCTCGTGTGTAGTTTGTTATTTCCACGGGTACGGAAATGGCGAAGCCTGTCACTTCAAACGGAAGACTCTGGAGAACCGCATTCGTCACAATGTTTCCAATGACACCACCACCTTGACGATACGTAACCTCAATAGATGAGCCGCTCGGCGGAATCGCCCCTGCCCGGTTATTGCCGAAGATGATGAATGCCTGCCATGTGGAATCAAACTCAACACGATACTCTCGCCTGGGCTCCGAGTCTGTGAAGTACTCCACCTGTTCCCATCGCACCCCGTCTACATCTACACGAACACTATCGTACAAGACAGGAATTTCAGTGAGTGTATAACTCTGATTTTGCGACCCGTCGCTCGTAAAGGTGATAACCCTCGTGTTACCCTCCACGCCAACAATAGACGTGTTAGAGAAGTTACCCGCAGGAATGATGATATCCTCATCGAAGATCGGTTCGTTGTCCTCGTCGGCGGGGAACAACTCAAATGTCATTGGTGTATCATTCGCTACAACATTGATGGACACCGGCGTCGGCATAATCAGGTCCGTGTCAAGTAGACTTCCAAGGGTCGCAGAGAAGTTCGCCTTTGCCGCTATCGGTGGTGTGGGGGTGAAGCCAACCAACTTTGATAAACGAAAGGCATTCTCGATCTCCCCAACAGTGTCGATGAAAATCTCATTGGCAATCTGGTCCATCTTGTAGGACAGCATGTCAGCGATAAACGCCCAGTTCTCGATCAACAAAATCGCTAAAGATGACTCGACGAAATCATTGAAATCATCCGGAAAACTCTCTTCGATGAATTGAATCAAACGAGTTTTCATAGACCAGAAGTCTTGATTCGTGTAGTTCAAATTGAATTGCGCAGGCGTCCGAATGTCTTGTGACTCCGAAATAGGCACCGACTCTAAGTTGCAGTTTATTGTCATTCTAATCTCCGAACTTCTTCACGAACTCTTCATACGTCATGCTTTCGAGAAATTGGTAAACCAGCACGTCGTCATCGTGATCGTAACTTGATGCTTCACCTTCGAGGACATAAACACCTATGCGACTATGCCTCGCCGGTCGTTGCTTAAAGATATGACTTCCCAAAGGTCTCTTCCGAGGTAGTTTTCCGACCTCCAAATAAGACATTCTAGGAGGAATATCCGTATTCAGCGTTACGACACAACTCTCTAAACCATCTGCCGGGCCACCGATGTATTTGGCTTCAAACTCGTAACCAAACCCTTCAAACTCCATGTAATTATCCCCCTGCTAATGGAACTTCTAAGAGAAGCTCCTTAATTTCCTTTATGTTCTCCGGGTCGAGGAAGGAAATGCGTATCAACAATATCGATTCCCGCTGCGTGAGGTCGTCGGCGACATCGAGGTCATCTTCATTAGGGGTTAGCTGAATTTGAATGTCCTGAATCACCACCCTCGGCTCCCAAGCAGTCAGTTGCTGTGCTATTCTGGTTCTCACCGACTCAACGGTGAAACTATCGGCAGGCTCAAAAAGGAAATCATTGAGACCCGTGCCGAATCCCGGCAACATCACCCTCTCACCCGGATGTGTTAGTAATAGAGCAAGCATATCGGACTTTATCTGGGCCGTTCCTTGCTGAACATGGAAATAACCTCGTGCGTGAGGTTGAATCGGATAAGGCATACCAGCAAATCTCATTTTGTCTCATTCTCCTATAGGGTTGCCACTGTTCCCGCACCCGCACTAGCGGCACCCACACCTGCGGCACCCGCACCTGCGGCACCCAACCCAGTACAAGTTGGGAACCAACCCATTATGGGCACAACCGACGTAGCTTCATCTGATGCTGAAACGAAAACTCTATCACTTATAGTTAGTCCACAAGGACCCCAACAGGCTACCGGCATAAAGCATGGCACCGTGTTTGGCCCCAACTCCACCGAGTCACAATCGAGACCAGCGCCCAGAGCAATAATGTCGTCTGCGAAGTGAACCTCTACCCCACTCTTATAGAAATACACCTCATTAGCCATGTGGAAATCACTCTCGGTTACAAAGGTTATTTTCGACGCCGGGTAACCAGGAAAGTCCTTAATTCCCACCTGTTCTACCCAAATATCAGTACTAACACCTATGTAGTAACCACCAGATTTGAGAAGAATGAAACCGGGATCACTTGGTGGTGATTCTTGCATTCTGAATAGGTGTGGGCCATGCTCATTCTTCTTCTGCGGAGACATCAACTCAATGAACTGACCTTCCGCATCGCCATCTTGGTTATTGTCATCTCGCATCAAAAGCTGCAAGCCATAACCCGTTTTCAAAGCGACATAGGCTTTATCAGCGTTAGCTGTTGGCTCACCCCCCTCTTTACGGTCGGGCGGCTTGTTATCGACACCCTCGTCAACCATCATCAAGCTGTGCTTCGATGTACTCTCAATCTTGATGTGACGAAATTCGCCACCCTTTTTGCTCGATAAGGTGTGATCATTCAACTCGACTCGATGCCCAGCAGCGGTAACAATCTGAATGCCATTCGGTTCAAATTCCGGGTCTGACTGGTGGATGAAATCGCCTGATCGAATGTTCGGCTCATCCTCGGCATCACCCAATTTGATCATGTGACCCGTTGCACTCTTCATGTACATCTTGCCGTAGAACTTATTTTCACAGCCGAATGGGAAAGGTGCTGTTCCCCGCTCCCAGTTCGGTATTCCCTCTGGCTCACTCACTTCATCGTCCATGACAAAAACGTGACCACTGATTGAGGAAAGAAAAACCCCCGTTTGCTTCAAGATGCATTTATTGTTTTGAGGTGTACACGGACCCCTAAAGGCTCTTACTTCACTCTCGTGCTTGAATAGTTGATTCTCACATTCAATTTCCGCATAATCACCACACATTGGTGGCTGCCTTACCTTACGGCAGTCTTCATCGTCACCAATAAACGGGTCAGAACACGCTATCCCACTCCCAGGCCCACCACTAGCATTAGGACCGCACTCGCAAGCCTTTGGATTGACATGCTGTGCCGCTGCATGCATGTGGTCGTCCCACATGAGAAACGTGTGGCCACCACTAGAACCCAATTCCAAGTGTGTGAAACGCTGATTACAATAGTAATTGCCATCATCGAACTTCAGACGATGTTTCCCCGGCGTCTTGATCTCATAGATATGAGAAGGCGTCACCTTGAGAAGAGCTTCCGTGTCCTGCTCAAAAGACTTGAGGTCATCGAAATCCTTAATGTTGTAGTTCTCCGTATTAGACGGAGGTAGTACTTGCGACTCATCATTCTTTCCAACGAAGTAACCGTTACGATGACCTTGGTGGATGCATTCATACTCGGGAACGCCGACATTCCAACTATGTGGTGGTTCCCCACGGTTTCTCGTCCAAGTGGTCCCCACGTAGTAAGGCAAATGGCGGTCACCATTCTCGAAAATAATGCAAACCGTGGAACCTGCGGGAGGGACCCATAAGGCCCCAGAGTCATCAAAGCCACTCAGTGTGGAGATTGGCCATGCCCACGGAAGAGAATCAACTGGTGTTTCTTTTGGCGAAATGGCTGGGTGATAGAAACGAATACGACCCTGAGCCCATGGGTCCTTCGTATCAATACAAAGAGCTAAATGTAAACCATAAAGAGCTTCACTCTGAGTGTCCAAAACCCAGTTCTTTTTCAAAGCAGATTGAACTGCTTGAAGGGTGTTGTACGCAAACTCACTAAACGTATCCTCTACGCTTGTAAGTCGTTCATCAATTTCAAAGACCCTTTTGAGAGTGTCATTAACCCATTTCATGCTCCTCCTATTGCATTCGTGCGCCGCTCGCATTACCTCCCAGCAACTTATCCCAGTCAATCGTTGAGCCGGGTGCCGGTAGGGTCAGTTTTAGAGTAGTAGTATACGACCCAGGTTTGATATCATGATGTATACCGAAGACATACCACTTGAAGTTACTGAAACTCTCGTTGCAAGTCGAGTTAGCTAAAGACCCGGTGGTACCAGAAGGCACCCACTCCGGGCAACCACCAGGAGCCGCAGGGCCAATTTCGGTGCTAATTAAACCACTTGATGTCCGACGAGTTTGAACAGTACCTGCCTGTAAGAAGAATGGGTTGATCACGATAAGCGATACATGAGCCTGCTTCATCACAAAAGGATGATCTAAAGTGGGGTCTCCTTGTATTCTCAATTCAGCAGTGATTGGTTCATAATTTCGGTTCGCTCGGGTATGCTTACTATCCGCCTCCATAACAGCATTTCCAGCATTATCGGTCCCGTGTATTCTCACGGAGCCGTCATCCGCAGCTACAATACTAAGAAGGCCACCTCGGCTTTCTTCTTGACAAGCATCGTTTAGCTTTGCATCGTTATGATCCTTTTGTTTCAAACCCCTAGCGGTAGTTCTATCATGGTGACCACCCGTGTTCGCCGCCCACATGAAACTCCACTTAACCTGCGGGTTAAACTCAATTACCGGACTGCAATAACCACCATTGACAATGTACGTACCAAGATGATTATTACCAACCTTACCCGTAGCACGACTTACTGTTTCGCTGGGTTTTGGTGACCCGTCTTCCCAAATTGCAATCGTTGGGTCTGGGTCTGTATCATGCCACTCAAATCGTACACCCTTGTCATTCTTGGTCACGGCCCCAGCCATAGAAATCCAATGCTTCGCAGCTTTGTATGCCGCCAAACCTTTGGAATCATAGGGTCTCTTGTAATCCTGCTTCCAAAACTCCTTGGCAGTTTTTTGTTCGTGCTTGCCGGTACTTGCATTTCGCCAGTGATATTGAACCTTAGCTGGTGGACAACCCGCAGCGAACAACTGATCTAAAGCATCTCCTAAGGCAACCGGTTCCTTATCAGTACCAACGATCACGTTAGTGGTACCTTCGAGCCCGATCTTCATCTGGTCAACAGCTTGCAAAACAAATGTGTAACCCTTGTCGAACTTCACGTCCACCTTAATGAGAAGAAAATGATGAAGGCTGCTCCTACTTTGCTTTTTGGGCGACCCCCCATTACAGGTGCTAAACTGCCAGCCAAACTGCACGATCACCTGATACTTCTGGCCAGCCTCCGACATATTACTCATCATCTTGGTGAAAAATTTGTGGAAAGCACCACCCTCTTCGTCCATAATTGAGATGACGACACCCGAACCGTTATCTTGACCGTATTGAAACGATTTGATTACAGCCTTGTTCTGAAACCGTCTCGATGATTGATTTGAAACGGATATGGTATCATTCGTTCCCGCTACCCGTACTTCAACCCATGGAGCGAGTACCTCTGCATCAAGGGGCTTCTTTACCGAACCCTCCTTTCCGTTGGCACTAAATCTCTGGCCGCATGAATAGGATAGGCATGAAAAACTCCCCGATTCCGAACCAAAGGTAAGCGCACCGGCACCACCACCAGCCCAATTTGGTGGTCGGTCACCATGATTTACTCCCCATTTATCCGGACCTACGCCACCAGCACCTACCTTACCCCCATTGCCTCTTGCTGCTGCGCCTCGATTCACGCCATCAACCATAATCCTCCTTAAAACCCTGTTAATGCCGGAATGCGTATCGTAAGACCAGCTTTGTAATGAAAGACATCACTGAAACTATTTGCTTCCATTATCTGCCACCAATAATCCGGTGTGTTGTAAGCGTACAACGAAGTGATGTCGGGCCGGTATTCTTCACCGGGTGTAATGATTGAAACCAAATCATCAATAGTAGTCTCTTTTAGCTGCCTCTTGTAAATCTCAAACGTGATAATGCGATCATCGCCCCGCAATAGTACATCGGAACTCATATACCGACTTGTCGTTGGTACAAAGTCACTTTGTTGTGCATTTGGTATAACTTCTACAGGAACTGCCATTTACTGTCCTTGTTTTAAGATTCTATCTTGGTTTGGAAGCGAATTAGTTTGTGACCCAGGCGTAGAAGTGTACACAACGTGCCACGAAGTATTCACTTGGAAGTAGACTGGGTACATGTTTCGGGTATCGATGGGAACCCACGCCACATTTGTGGGGTAGCTGACACTGTAATTCTCAAGAACGGCACACACAGTTCCATCTGTACCTGTCGGTGTTCCACCACCAACAGGCCCTCCTAGCAATGACCCAAATCGCAACTTACAAACAGGAGGGGGTTTATACGGAGTGCCTTCTCTGGGATAAACCGCACTTTGTATCGCCCATAAGTTTGATCGATTTTCCTCTAAATCGGTCCACTTAATAGATAAGAAATGTAACCGCACGGTGACAATCCGATTATCGCTATGCGAATACGTTTTAATCGGATTTGAACGACCAATGATCGAAGTATCCGCATAACTCGCCTTTTTCGTGTCTGTTACTTCGGGGAGAATCTTCAATTCAATAACAACTGGCCCGCCACCGTTACTAGGAACACTGATTGTAAAATCCTTGCCTAGTGGTCTTAGATCACCACCAAGTCGCTCCGTGGCTAACGGCAACTGGGTCGACATAACCATAAGTGCCTCATATTTCAAAAGGAAGGTTTCAGTATATAGGAGCGCCACCGTTCTATTTACCGGGACTAGCCGGGTCGTGGTGGCACGGGTCCGTGGGAGGGCAATGCCGTCCACGCACCGTCAGGTTGGCCAAAGCCGTACAGGCTTCCTCTAGGTACTTTTCTAGGCCGGGGGTCCCCCGGCTCGATTTGTGAGTCGTACATATTTGGCGGCGTCTTGTCGATGAACTCAATGAACCGTCGCAGATCGTCAGCCAACTGCTTCAACCACTTCACCGACTCATCGGTGTTCTTTCGCATACCTTTCAATTCTCGCTTGGTCGCTTCTGTCTCAGGTTTGGAATCTGCAACTCGCCTCTCTCGCAGCTTGCCGCCCATGGTCTTTGTTGCACCATCTTCACCAGGAACTCTGGGGGAAATCATAGTTCCCACTGGTAAACCCGCAGCGCTACCTGTCAATGGAATCACCGACTTGGCACGTTTATCTTCACGGCGTCCCATCTCAGCCCCAACAGCCGCACCGATAACGGCCCCCACGGGCCCACCAAGAAGCATACCAGCTACAGCCCCTGCCGCACCATACTTAAGCGAGCGAATACCTTTGCTGCTACCTTTCACTTCCATTGCTTGGTAACGGAATTGCTGTAATTGTGTTAAATGAATCCTAGTCAATAAGGACACCACCCGTTCGCCAGCGCTTTTCGCTTGACCCGTCTTTGCTGGGAAGCCGAATATTTCGTTCTTGTCGACCTTGGCTAGTCCGCCCTTTGTAACGACGCCTCCGGTGTCAAGACTCTGAACCTTAGCGATGTTCTTCGTCGCCTTTTCAAACTCTTGGAGAGACGTACCAAACATTCGTTGGACGTATAGACTCTTTTCCGTTCTATCCTCCATCGCTCGTATTTGTGACACCTCTCGTGCAGTAGGTGCGGTGAACCCTCTTTGAGCAAAAATGTCTTTCTTGCGACGAGTCGATTTGTCTTTCGCCTTATCTCCGGTGACGAATAAATTGGCTATCCATTTAGTCCAACTTCCCTGTGGTCCGAGATGCTTCTTGAAAACGCCAAATGTTAAAGCATTAAGCCCTCCCGTAGCTAACCCCGCAGCCCCAGCAGTAAGCCTCATCCCGGTAGTTACCTTCTCTTGTTCTACGCCGAAAATATCAGCAGCGTTAGCAGCGGCACCGAAAGCATTAGTAATCTGGCCTATGGGACCGGGTATCCTTTGCAAAACATTCGTGATCGAGTCGGCATTATCCACAAACCATTTCCGTAACGGAGACCCCTCTTTAGTTGCAATCTTATAGATTTGTCCACCGGCACCCAATGCTGCGCCAATAGCAGTACCAATTCCGGGCGCAATCATAGTTCCGATCAATGCTCCTGAGGCGGCTGCGCCACCAACACCAATAGCTTCATTCAACGCCGTTCCTTGTTTTGCCCCAACCATCGAACCAAGCATACTTTCGGTGCGAGTACCTCCGGTAAGTACACCAAGTACTGCCGATTCGATCTTTCCCCCTACGCCCTCACCCTTTGCCAAACCAACTCTCTGGGCCTCAGCTTTTTCAATCTCAGCTTGTGTGGCACCTTGTTCACGGAGTAATTTAACCCGTTCATTAGCTGCGTTGGCTTCCATCACGCCCATCGCACCGCCCATAACCGCCATCATTGCCGGACCCAGGTATTTCAGCGTAGCCCCAGCAACGCCCTTCACAGCAGCCCCAGCCCCTAGTTTTTGTGCTGTAGCCAAACCTTTAGTAGAACCGCCGACTAGTTGTAAACCCCCGGCACCGGCACCGGCTCCACCTAACCTTTGTGCTGTCATCAAACCTTTGGTAGAACCACCAACTAATTGTAATCCACCACCGCCACCTCGAATCATAGTTCCTGTTTTCAAACCCGCAGCGCTACCTGCCAACGGAATCACCGACTTAGCAGCACCGCCGCCTCTAATCATAGTTCCTACTGGTAAACCCGCAGCGGTACCTGCCAATGGGATTACAGACCTAGCGCCACCCATAGCACGGGCTCCACCAGCAACACCAGCAACACGACCAACCCGACCCATACCACGACCACCTAAGGCACTCGACAAAGATATTTGCCTTAACAGCCCGATCATAGTCATTCGTTGAATCCTACCTTGCATATCATTCGTGTAGATGCTACCGGGTGTAGACGCCTTCAGGAACAAGCCCCTTACGCTCATACCCATCTCTCTCACGACTGGCATCAAACCCCAGAGGAATCGGGCGAGGGCAATACCTTGCAACACTAAAGTCGAAAGGGAACCAACCATAATCCCTAATGGCGCTAGCCATATTGCCATTTTTGACATCCACCAACCAAATGAATCTTGCAACATACCCTGGATTCTATTAAGGTACCTAGCTGAACGTTCTGTGGGGTTTTGTAATGACTGAGCAGCCATTTCCGATTTCGATATAGAATTATCGATAGCCTCCCTCAAGTCACCTAACTGCTTCTCTCGCTTTTGCGGATTCTGTATCGCCATGATTCTGCTAAGGTTCTCAGGTGTGAATTGGTCAACTTCACCAACCTCACCCGCCCACGCACCTGCGGCCATAGCAGCGTCACGAGCTTGTTGTGCTGCTGCCATTTGGGCTTCCATACCCATCCGCTGAACAGCCTCTTGGCGATCCGCAGCGGAAATCCTCGAAAGATGTGCCCTCGCCTCAGTCTCACTACCGAACTTATTTTGCTCTACCAACAGTGTCGCCAACGAATCAACCGAGTTGGTGAAGCCTTTATCCATGGCTTTAGATGCTTCGGCGAACATGAGAGATGCTCTTTCTAAATCGAGATTCGCCTTTTCAACATCAGTCATATACTTGGTACGCTTCTCTTCAAGCTCCTTCAAACGATCAGCAAAACTCATATTTGCTCTATTGGCAGCTTCCTGTATCGTACCCAGCTTTCCGACACTCATCTTAAAGGTTGCTTGGGCTTGTAAATCTAATTGCGAAATGAGTGCAGAAGCTTCTTTGTATTCGGTAGTATGTCTCCCAAACTTTTCAGTGACCTTGAATAGATCGTTGATGTTAGCAACTTCGAGACGCCTGTCTCCTAATGATTGGGAGAATCGTCGACCAAAATCGGTAATCTGACTACCGAAATACTCATCAATGACCTCTCCTCTTTTTTCAAATAGTTGTTCCATGAGGTCTTCACTTCGACCTACTACTCCACTTGCAATTTCCTCAAAAGTGAAACCAGCCTTCTCACCAGCCTTTAGAAGCAAAAGGGCTGTCCCAGGACCCTGTTGTAACGCCTTGATGAAATTGTCACTTCCTTTAGTTAGGAGGTCCAACGACTCACCCATTTCACCTTCGACACCAAGTTTCTGCGCCTCTCCTACCAATCTACTCAAATGACCCGCTGCTTCAGCGGACTCTCCCCCTATATCACGCAAGTTGATAAGCAACTTTTCGGTAGCCTTGGCAGCTTCAAGTAAGTTCTCACCCACGAGGCCGGTAGTCTTCGCAGTATGTTGGATTTCCCGGTTTACCATGCCCATCTCTGTGGTGCTGAGCTTCAAGTGCATTTTCCACTTCCGCATCATCTCGGCGGTTTGCTCAGCATCGGAATTTATCATGGTTGAAAGTTTAAGAGCCCCTAGTGCCATCTTGTTGGCCACCTTAGCATCTTTGATACCGGCACGAACTATCTTGGTACGGGTCTTCAGTACCGTGTTATAGTCTTTGCCAGTTCGATAGATTGCTTCCCTCGAAAGCACGGAGCGTTCAATATCCGAACTCAATTCACCTTGCACAAATCTTGTTAGTCTAATCTCACGCAGATATTCAGCTTGACTCTTTATGGCCTTCTCAACACTGAAAGCTCCCTCTATATCAACAGCAATAAGAGCCGCTGTCCATTTTCGGACACCCTCGTCCAGTCCTTTGAGAATTTCTTCCCATCTCGATGCGACTATTGTTTGTGTCCTCGAATGGACTAAGGCTAATTCATTGGCTTTTTCGAGGTGATCAAGATATGCCTTCATGGCCTGATCACGATTTTCACCCTCATCGGACATAGCAAGCTGATTTTCAAGATGCTTCAGTTGAGCCTTATGTCGCTTACTGTAGAATTGTTCTAATTGGCTGGAGAGAACGATAGCTTTCTTCTGACTCTCATTAGTGTCTTTGTGATCACCCAGCCAATCCGCAAGAATTTTCTTGGTTATGCTTTTTGATTGGTTTAATCTTGCGATATGAAGTTGAAGTGCCTTATTCCATTTCTCCATACCATCCGCAGCCAGCATTTCCTGCTCTAGGACTTCTTCATGAGTACCCTTAAACTCCTCCATCAAATCATTAGCTTCCTCCATACTGGCTGTGCTAACGGCACCGGTTAAGACATCCGCAGGTGTCGGAGTTGGCCCAGCGGGTGCCCCTCCAGGTTTCGGCCTACCTGGGGCCGATGCTGCCATGCTGGCACTGAGTTCGCCGAACTTGCTTTGAAGTTGACCTAGGAGCTTAACCATCTCCTCGGCGAGCTTTTCAAGTCCTTTGTTCTTCGTAGCAACAGTATGCTCAGATGCAAGATTAGCAAGCCCCCTTGCAGCGTCTTTCCCTAATGCTTTCTCCACACCCTTTTCAACACTCGCTTCCACATCACTTATAGAGAGGTCTTTGATCGCTGTACTTTTCTTACTAGGGGCTCGAAGCTCCAAACTTTTGGCCATTTCCATGGTCTTCTTCTGGGCCTTTTCCAAGTCTTCGAGCTTCTTGTTCATACCCTCGACGGCCTTCACAGCCTCGCCCATAGTCTTAGTCAGTTCTTCATTTTGCTTCTGCCCCTTCTCCATACTATCGGTGAGTTTTTTGACAATCTCAGACTCCTTAGACCTTCCTGTCGGGCCTAATAAATCCTGACGACTCAATGTCACTTCTTCTCCACGATAGTCAGTTGGCATAAGTTATTCTACGCTCCCATAGGTGGCCGTGTGGCGGGCGTTCCTGGTATTGTTGCTGGGCGTGGAGCGGTAGGAGGTATTCCTGGTTTAGCTCCTGGCACTGGCGTTGCAGCACCCCGTGCCATTTCTTCGGCAGTTGGGTTTACTTGTCGCTGGAGTTGTTGTCGGATCATATCTCGTATCAGCTTCATTTCCTGCGGGTTCGTGCGGGTTCGACCTTCAAGACTCGGTAATAACTGGGTACGTATCTGATTGCAGTCGAGAAAGTGAATCTTCCGAAGGCCGATTTTCTTATACGTCCGAAAAGCGTTAACTATATAGGGATCGGGTTTGATGAATTTGTAGTCAAACTGACTGTTCCCGCAGTAGGTCAAAATCAAATTGCGGACGTAGTTGTACGTCAGGTAGTGGAGATTGACACCTTTAATCCGATCTGGTAAAACCCTCGTCACAAGAATCAGTGGACTGGCATCATGTTTCCAGAACAGGTACTGACAACTAACGAGTGTCCCCCGCTGTAACCGGTTGATTGGCATGAACGGTAGCCAGTTCAATAGCCTTGAAAAGAAGCCGGGTTGTTGTTGCGGTTGCGGCTTTTGTGCCTGCCGACCAAAAAGTGCTGGTTGTTTTCCTTCAGGTCTACCAAAAAGTGGCATGTTCTCTCCGGATGAGCGTACATACTACATATGAGAGACTACGACCAATTCTTTGAAGCGAAAACCACTGACACTCGATATATGAATGCGATTGTTTCGCTTGCCGCAGCAATAGCCGGGGTCTTCAAACGCTACTCCAGAGGCACCCGCAAGACGGCTTGGCGGGCAATATCAACTGGTCAGGGCAAAAAGGAAGTTGAAAGGTTGCTCCTCAACCCAGACCTTCCCGTCACGAGGTTCCGAAGGATCACGAGGCGAAACTTCAAGGAATGGATGGCCGAGGAGCGTTAATTCCCCCTCTTATGCGGTATGAACTACCACTAAAGTAGTAAGATAAACCGTATTTTCCGAATTTTTGCCAAATTGGACATTGGGTTGTGCTATACTCCTAGTGGAAGAGTAAACAAATCCTCTACTGGAGACAAACAATGTTCACCGCACGCAACAATGACGCTCCCTTCCCTGGTGCCGAAGCGGGGAAAGTCGCCGACAACATCGTCCACTTCCTTCGTGGTATAATCATCCTGGGTGTCCTCGTGATCGGCATCCCACTGTCGATAGTGATCACGTTCTCTCGAAGTGCCATTCTCCGAGTGTGCAATGACACGACTGTGCGCATCGTGGAACTCAACCCGAACCTCTACAAGGTAAGCGAATACCCGCTTCTCGAATCCGAAGACACACCCTGTTACGCCATCGTTGGTTCCTATGAGGAAGCCGAAGACTGGTTGTTAGAACGAGGCTACCACTGTCGAACAATAACAACCCGCTACACAGGCGATTGGCACAAATACAACAACACGGCAGACAAGACATTCGCCGTCAAAGGTGAACCGGGCTCTCCGTATGAGTCCGTGATCATGCTAATCACAGATTACGGTGATGATTACCCCCACTTTGTTCCTTTCCGCTACGAGGAAAAGGAACAGCCAGTGGACTTCGCACGTTTTCATCGGACACCGATTGACGTGAACACAGCGTTTGAGCTTGGTTACTACTCAACGCACTTCGATGATCCCGGCTGGTTTCTCCGGTGTACAGGCGCAGTGGAATGGCCAAGAGGAATCTACTATGCCGAAACTTACGAAGAGGAAAACGAAGAGATCGCCAAGCAAGCTGCTTTCACAACGGCTAACCGAGAGGCATCTCTCGAAGATAAGCTAAACCTTATCGATTTTTGATGTCATAGACTTGGTTTGCGTAGTCAGTGCCAGTAGACCTCATCTTCACCGACCCCATGGGATCAATTATGGGGTTTTCTTTTTCGGCTTTCGCTGATCGCTCGAAGAACTCTTTCAACTCTTGAACGATAGCCTGGACAATCTCCTCACCCTTCTTCTGGTCGTCCATATCATCTTCACCCAAGAGGTCTTCAAACATCTTCTCAACCGGAACGGCATAAGCTCTTCCATAAGGTTCGGTGTCCTGACGATTTTGAATACGATAAGCTACCTCGCCACCAATCTCGTACATACGCACGCCCTCAAACGGGAGGTTGAAATCAGCAGGGTTCTTGATAAACAGGTGCGGGTCACCACCTGATTTCAACTGGTCTACCACCTCAAAACCGCCCTTTTCAAGGACTCGCTTAACGAGGTCCAGGTGCTTACGAGATTCACGTTCCTTTTTGTCTACAAACTCTTGAAATTGCATTAACACCTCCGTAAGAGCATTTCAACGGTACTCGGTACACAACGCATGATATCAACGAGGTCACTAGGATTACCCTGGTAAGGCACGGAATGATACCACATACCCGGCATACCACCGGACAACTCCTGCAATGTGTCCGTTGTAGCTGTTAGGTATAGTACGCCGTCCCTCTGTTCCATGAACGGAACGTCTTTAGAACTAACGCTTCCCCCAGGTCCCATTTCACCACTTTCGCCCTTGTAGTTGATAGCGTAACCAAATAGCGGTATGATCGCCCCATCATCATCAATCATTGCGTCACGGAACTCACCCTTTTTCTTCCGAACAACGAGCTTACCTTCCTTGTAACCAGCCCGTAAACCTTCAGCGATATCCCACGCAAATGCGTGAACCTCACCACTATCGGGTTCAATGATATGGATCAGGTAGGCACGCATATTGTATTTCGTCGCAATCGACTCCAGACAAACACGTCGCCGTAGCACAATCTTTTCCTCGGGCGAACCATTCTGTAAACGATCCAACTCCGGGTCCGAAAGAAACTTCTCTGGATCATCCTCTTGAAGCATCCACTTACCAACGGTGATATCACCAAACCTCGTGAAACAACGTGTGGATATATCGATTGAATAGTCACGAGCGGGGTAAATCAGATCAGGCTTCACGCTTCCGACACCACGTTGAATGGAGCCGGTCAGGGCAGCGATGTAACGACGATGAAGCTCTCCCTTGAAGCCACCCTGACCAGCAAGCTTGATGAAGATCGTTTGTAACATCGGATACGCCTCCAATGTGTTCATGATATGCTGCATGACAGAAACGCCTGGGTTGTTCCGGTCAAGCTCTTCGCTGATCTTCTTCCTTATCTCCTTGGATGCCTTGTCAATGTTCGCATCCTGTCGCAACAGCAGAATCTGAAAGTTGTCCTCCACAAACCTACGCTCGGCGGCATCCAACTTGCGATCCCTCACCTGACTGATCGCATTCAACATCTCATTTGCATCACCCTTGATGGCAAGGTCGTAGAACTGCCGCCGCCATGTGTGAAAATCATCAGTATCATCACTGATATCGGCCATGTCCGGAGCTTCCGGTTCTGGGCCCACAGGGGGCCCGCCCGCAGGCTCTTCTGGCGCAGGGCCCGCAGCACTAGGATCAGTCGCAAGGCCCATAGGGCTCATCGTAGGGTCCTGAGCGGGTGGTCCTAGATCGGGAGCATCCGTCAAACCACCTTGTTCGAGCCATGTCTTGATATTGTTCAAATTACTCATTCTCTGGTGACTCCATTTCTTGTGCCATCTTGATCAGTTTGCGTACGTTGGGATTAGGTTTGGAAACCTCGTACTTATTGTTCTGTTGGTAAGCGTATACCTCTGACTTTGTTGCACGCTCTTTCATCTTCAGCCGAGTCCAGAGGTCCAAAACTTTGATCATTTGGTTT
>Ga0180438_10000329_pt1 | contig 94759 bp, 144 predicted proteins | sample SS_ome_12_FD_132455 | JGI IMG/M metagenome (GOLD analysis project Ga0180438, IMG submission 132455) | Hypersaline lake sediment archaeal communities from the Salton Sea, California, USA - SS_3_D_2 metaG | ecosystem: Environmental > Aquatic > Non-marine Saline and Alkaline > Hypersaline >... | reverse complement strand
TTGTGAAAGAGGGGCATGTCCACCTCCATTGCCTGAACAATGAGGCCAGGAGGCAACTTCCGCACGGACTTGGGGAACCTCTTCATCAGCTCCTCGGGGTCCACGGCATCACGACCGTACTTCTTGTGGCCTTGATGCGGAAGGCCGGGTCTTCGTGTACCGTGTAGATACCCCGCGTGTGTCCTTCCTTGTAGAGCTTCCGAACCTGGTCCTTCACCTGGGTCTCAATGACCTGTACCTCAGACTGGATCTCGGCCAGCTTATCGAACACCTCTTCGTACTCCTCGTGAAGTTCGAGAAGCATCTTGTGGTACTTCCGACGATGACGCATCAACGCCTTGATCTCTCCCATGATGAGGTCTGTCTTGTGCGAAGTCTTCTTCGCGGGCTTCTTCTTGACTGGTGGTTTCAAAGGCATGATGCCTTCTCCTTTCAGAGACCCAAAAGAGTCTCAATGGTTACTTGTGCCACGCGACCAACTGGGCCACGTAAGCTGGTTCATTGTAGATCGGCGGCTTCGCCTTTCTTCCTTCTATGTAGACTTCAACTTCATCGAACACGCTGCTCAACATCTCGCACATCTCCCACATCGACCAGATGCGCCAGTCGTAGGTGAACGCCCTACGCATCTTCGAGCCATCAGAGAACTCGAAGTGAATGTACCGAACCGCATTACCAGTGAAGGCGTCATGGACACACTGCTCCCAAACGTACTTCACTCCGCGCTTCCCAGGGATGGACCTCTTCTCGATGCCCTGGTCCATGGCTGTAGACCCGCTCTGAACGTCTGTGAGGAACATGCCTCCCTTTTTGAGACCACGGTAGATGGAGTCGTAGTATTCGTACAGCTCCTCACGGGTCTTGAACACGCAGTACGAGAAGTTCTGGGCCAAGACCACATCCACCTTGGTCATGCACAGGTCTGTGGCGTCCTTCACGTCGCACAGGAGGAGCTTGAGGTCGGTGTTGGGGTGTCGTCGATCCGAGGCGATCTGAATCACCCCTGGATCGTTGTCGATCCCTATCACGGATCGACCCTTCTTGGCCAATCGACGGGCTACCAGGCCGCTGCCGCAGAAATCCTCACGGATGATCGACGGCTTCTTGCCATGGCGTTTCCGGTACAGTCTGTCGATGAGGTGGATGTCGTACTCTGCGTCCTGCACAGAGGCTTCGTACAGGTCGTACTTGTTGAACTTCTTGCTCATCTTCATTGTTTACCCTCGAAGTTCTTTCTGACGATCTCCAGCTTGGGCTTGGCCTCTTCGGCCTCGGCCTGGAACGCCTCATGGGTGGGCAGCGACTCGACGGCCTTCCGAGTGTGGTCAGTAGGCATGTCGTCTGCGTTAATGGGCTCACCGGTCTCCTTCGACTTTTCGGCCAGCTCTTTGATCTTGGCTTCTCGCTCGGCGTGGAGTTCGGCACCTACTTGCTCGAACATCTCCTGGGTGAAGATGGGCTGATTCACCATCTGCATGGCCTTGGGCAGCCACGTCTTCGCGTCCTGCTTGAGTTGGAGAGTTTCGGTCTCCTTCAGAATCTTGAGGAGCACGTTCACCACACTCCACAACGCGAAGATGGTGGACTCCTTCTCCAGAAGACTGGCGTGCAAGACATCGCAACGTGACTGTAGGTCACGGAGATTCTTCATCAGAGTTGCTTCCTTCATCGTCTCTCTCCCTTTCTGCGGGGCAATCGTGTTCCCCATAACAGGTGTCGCACATTTCCTCGCCGCACTGATCGCACGCGATCATGTCGGACCACTCTCTACCACAGCATGAACAGATGTCGCTCATCGAACCTTTCCTCTCTCTGCCTCGGGCGTCTTCTCCAACTGGTAGAAGATCGGCCATACCGCTTTCAGGAATGACCTAACCTCATGCCGCTTTGGGTACTGTTGGTAAACGGCCCGGATGTTGGCAATTTGAATCTTCGAGTACCAGCGGTTGGATCGCTTGGGTACTACCGGGATCTTGAACATGGGTGCCGGAAACAATCCCGACTTCTCCCACTTGATGATGGACTGCGATGTCCTGGCAATGGTCTCCGCGAGTACCTGTACCGGGAACAGCTCAAGGGTACGGCCATCGATCTCAAACACCCGGCCCCGCCGGTATGCCATGACCCACCGCTTGTCCTTGTAAACAGGGAGATGAATCTCCCCTACCTTAATCTGCCTCGTCGTCGGCATCGTCTTCCTCCTCTTCTAGGTCTTCACTCTCTTCGAGTTCATTCTCTTGCTCTTCTAGGTCTTTCTCTCTGGCCTTCATCTCCTCAATCCAACTGCACATCAAGACTTCGAGTTCACCAAAGTCTGCTGTCAGGATGTCCACCTTGGACCGCAGAGAACCAAGGTGTAGTGGTGTTGCGTTGGTTGGGCCGTACTTCGATAGGTGGTACGACCAATCTTCCAGCTCACGTCGGAACCTCTCTATTCCATGTTCGAGTTCCCCATCAATCTCTCCCATCAATGCCTCCTTTCACGGTCTTCGATTTGATCTTCTGTGTACGCAACCAGACACGCACCTTGTCGCACCGCTTCTGCATCGGAGGAACATTCACGTCCTCGAAGATGAGTACCTTCGGTTGCTGTTTGTCTCCGTACTTCCTGAGTATTCGACCCAACGCCTGTTGCAGCCACGCCGGGTTGGTGGTGGGAATGATGATGACCAGTGTATCGAACGCCGGTCGATCAAGTCCCTCCTTTGCCAAGGCCGCAGTCGCGAAGACGGTCTGATTCTTGAGTGCCTTAGTCCTCTCGGCGGCCTTCATAGGACCAACGAGTGGGCTTGCTTTCTCTCCGCACTCCTCGGCCAAGGCCGTGAGCTGTTCTACCCGCTCACCGAGAACCAGAACTGTTCTGTCCTTGGCCATTGCCTTGTTCACGTAGTACATGATGAGACGGTTTCGCTCCTCGTCATACGACAAGGTGTTGAGGAGCTTGGCGAAGTTGATCTTCGTCCGGTCTCTCCACATCTGGTGTGCCCGCATGTTCACCACTATCTCGGTCTGGATGAAGTACACCTTCGGCTTCAGCTCTTGGGTGAGGTCTGTGTAGGCCACCCTACCGCAGTGGAGCTTGAACACCTTGTCATTCCCATCCTTCCGAGAGTGGGTAGCCGACAGTCCCCATCGCTGGGCCGTGAACATCGGCGCTGCCTGGGAGAACCCTGGCGCTCCGAGTCGGTGGATCTCATCAAAGACAATGGTGTTGAAGTAGTGCATCATGTCGGCGGGGTACTCTTTCTTCACGAGGCTTTGCAACATCGCCACAGTGAAGGGCCGCCCTCGATAGTCCACCGTCTTGCCCTGAATCCGACCAACGCGGGCAAGGCCCATCCGAAGGTGGGTGCGAATCATCTTCACCCACTGCTCCATGAGTACCTTCGTGTGGACCACAATGAGGGCGGGCAACCGAATCTCTGGTTGCTGGCAAAGGGCGTACAGTGACACAACGCTCTTACCCTTACCGCAAGCCAACGACAGAATCTTGTCGCCGGGCTCCAAGAGGGAATCGACCGCAGGGGCTTGCCCGTCTCGGAGTTCGATTCTGTGAGGCCACGAATCCCACGGACTCATCTGTCGAGCAGGGCCTACCGTGACCGGCACTTCGTGGATCAAGAACTTCTCGTATGCGAAGTTCCTCGGCACACCAATGTATCCGTCCTCGATGGTGTAGCAGAAGAACTCTGAGTCAACGTTCGTCGGAAGGCCCGCGTTCATTGAAGCGAAGTAGGCTCCATTTGGAACGGTCAACGCGAGTTTCAGGGCCTCGACATCTTTCACATGAGTCAGCGGTATCCAGGTCCACGAGTCCGTGAAGACGGACACCGACTGTTGCTCGGGGGCACCGTGCATAACATTCTCCAGGTTGTAGAGGGATCTTTGGACCGGAGACGATCAAATAGTCGAGATCGAAGATCGTGTCAAATCGGTCATTCTGAGGTGGGCTTGCCGAGTACCTTCTTGGCCGCTCTGTCGTAGTGCTCCTGGGTAGTCTTGGGTTCGTACTCAGGCACCCCCATGAGTTGCAAACGTACCCACGTCCACTTCGCCTCTGTGGACCCGCAGTGTGGGCAGCGAACATCCCCGATCAGGTTCTCCAACCAGATCCGTTGTCCGCAGTCTGAGCATGTACCGACGAAGAACTCGCCGGGTACGCTGATGAGTTTGTGTTCCATGCCCCATTCCTGACCTACGACTTCGGTACTTCAAAAGGTGCCGACGCTCCCAAGGCACTTCCGATGAACTGAGCCGTCTCCAATGTGTCGATGTCTTTGAAGTTGCGCATGGTCTCGTCCGGTACTCGAAACACTTTATCTACACCTTGCGCCTCGATTTGGATACGCACAATGGCTTTCCTCACGAGATCGATCTCCCAAATGCCAGTAGTCCGATTCGGACGGATGACCTTCGAGTCCTGCGCCACGCCTTGTGGCTCAGAGTCGATGGCACCGGTACCGGCGACATAGGAGTTCCGGTTCGCCCCGACAGCCTCTACACGGATGTTGTACTTGTCCGAGTATTGGCCCGTCATGCTCTGGAGGTACCCGTAGACCCGGCAGAACTCAGGGCTTGCCGGTGGTTGGATCGAGAGAGGAGTACCTACCAAAGTGAATGTCTGAGAGCCGACTCCTCCGTTGTCCGCTACGGTGATGTCGTAGGGATTCGAGAAGCTAGTCAGACTCTTCGACAGGATGGCCTTGTAGTCTCCTGGGTCGAGCGTAGTGGCTAGGCGTCCCTGGGCCTGGTCAGTACGACCACCCTGGACGAGCCGACTGAGGCTCGAATCGAAGACCTGTACGATAACGTCTGTGATAGGAGCGGGTACCCCGTCCACCACGTCGATGTTCACTTGTTCACTGCCCATGAATAACCCCTGTATCACGTCCATCAGGTTGTCGATAGATTGGATGCCAACCGCCCAAATCTGAAGGTTCGGAGTGATGAAAACCTCGATCTGATAGAAGCCCAGTTGGTCGAACTCCCCCGGCGCTACTGTGATGCGGTACTCGCCATCACTGTCGGGTTCGTCCAGTACATACGAAGGGGCGGCGATGACTGCCCCATTGAACCTGAACGTGATCGTAAAGTCGCCCGCAGTGAGACCAGAGACCTTGGAGTGTCCGTCCGAGTCGAAGACCGGGAACGTGTCAACAAACTGCTCGTTGACGATAATAGTCCTGGTATCACCAGTGCTCACTTACTCGGCTCCTTCTTTGGCTCCTGGGCTACCGCCAACGTGGCGACGAACTGTGTGGTCTGCTCCTGAATCTCCGACAGGCCGTTCCGCATTTGCCGCATCATGGCCCGCTGTCTCCGCATCTCGAAGGCCGCCTTGTGCCCGGTCGTGGTCTTGTCCAACTTCCGCCGTTCCTGCTCGATCAGGATCTCCTCGCGCTGTGTCTCCGTGAGTACCCCGATCTCGACCAGGATCTCCCCCAAAGGGAGCTTCTTCTCCTGTATCCGAATGGCTTTCGCCAGTTGTTCCTTCGTGATCATACCTAGCTCAATCGCGATGTTCCCAAAGGAGTCAGGGTCATTGGACGGGTCTGGTGATCGAAGTGCCGCCAGATCCCCAAAGAACACACTGCGTAGGTTCATGGTTCCCTCCGTGGCGGATTGCATAGGTACATTTTCAGGGACTCCAAGGTAGTCTTGAATCCCCCGACCGTCTGCTCCACACCCATCAACGCGGCGGTCATCTCTTTGCTATTCTCGGCCAACTCACTAAACAAACGCTCAGTCAGCTTCTCAGTCTTCTGGCGCTCCTTCCAGTACAGAAACCCCAGCCAGACGATCACCAGGAACAGGACGCCAACGATGCCCAACTGTTCAAAGGTGATGGCCGTTTTGACGGCAGACTCTACCCCTTCGTTCATCAACGCGGCTCCTCCCTGGTAATCAGCCTTTCAGGCTGCGGCCACAACAAGTGGCCTAACGGAATGTGGACTACCAGAGGGAGTATCGGCACAACCTCGGGGAGGTAGCCAAGAACATTCGCTACGATCAGTAGTACACCATAGGTGGCTGCTACGACAATCCTGAGAGTACGATAACTGACCTTTCCCCGCGCAGGCCAAAAGAGGTGGCCAAGGACGAATCCGATGGCTGATGGAGCAGAGATGTTGAGATACCCGAATACCAGCAGGATTTGGCTCTCTGTGGCCGGGTACAATCCGAGGGATGCGACAACGATGTCCCAACAGATCCAGGCCGCCACGGATACTACCATGACGGAGATGGTGACGATCTTTGCGACGCGCAGTGACATGATCACCTCGCGTCCGTTACAGCATCCACCTCGGCCTTGGTCGTGGCGGCCCGCACACTGTCCTTCAAGGAAGTGCCACTATCGACGTGGCCTCGGTAGGCCGAAACGGCAGCCTTGTAGAACTGAAGAACTTCACCCGCATTGGAGAGCGATTCCACGTCCTGGTCGTCGATGGTGTTCCACTTGATCGGGTAGGACGTGTCCCCCTCGGTACGAATCTGGTTGATGCCCGTTAGCTTGGCCTGGGCCTCCTGTGACAGGCTGAACGTCTTGCTGTTGTAGGAGAACCCGCCCTCGATCAGTTCACGAGTGCGCTCGTCGATGGCAGTGTTCTTCAGGGCCTTATACTCAGCCAGAGACTCCTCTTCGTGAGCCGCAACCAAGGCGTCCAAGGCCGTCTCGTTGAGAAGCGAGTCGCCCTCGATGACGATGTTCCCGGTAGTCACGTCGTAGGGCATCCCCCAGAAGTTCTCGACGTATCCGGCAGCCCGAATCTCGGCTTCCAACTTTCTGGGCTTGATGGTGCCGGAAGAGATGTCGGTCAGGTTGTAGGTCTTCAGTACGGTTGCCATTGGGTCTTCTCCTTACTTCCGCATCCGGTACCAGCAGTACACGGTACGGGGGGTACCCGCGTCTACCGCGTGGTACGTCATTCTCAGTTTGAAGCCAGGAGGGAACGACACGGTACCCTCTGACACGATTTGCTCAATCTTCCCGCTCGGCGGGATGTAGATGGTCTCCCCGTGTTTCCCAAGCTCGACCTCACCATCTCCGAGGTCTCCACGAACAGTCATCTCCAAGTAGTCACCGGGCTCGTGATCCGCAACCTCTACCCATGCCCCTTGGATCTCCCGAGTCTCCGCAAAGGTGGCATCGTCGTGGGTATCCTGGTTGATAGCTGCACTGAACTTTCGGCCAGTCACCACCATCTTGCGGTCCTCTTTCCCAGGGACCACCATCACTCGCATGATGCCTTCTTCGTTTGTGTTCCTTGGCATGGTCTCTCCTATGCGGCCAACAGGTTACCCTTGACGAAACATCGGAGGTACACGCCTGCTGAGTCGATGTCGTCGCGAACAGTGATCTTCACCTTGTCGGATGTGCCTCCCTTCAAAACCAGGCCGCCACCGATCAAGTACGTGCTACTCAACAAGTCTTTCGAGGACACCACCCACTGGAACCCGCCAGGACTGGAGAACGTCACGAAGTCCTCATTCTGCACGAGGTTGGCCACAGTACCCGTTACACCACCGGAAGTGACCTCGACCAACAGCCCATTCGACAGTGGCCCAGACGTAGAGCCAAAGTAGTTCGAGCCAAATGTGATACTATTCGACGCCAGGGTGAAGTGAAGCTCTTGGAGGGAAGTGTCCTGACTCGCGTGGGCGTTGTAGACGAACTCCACGGGAGTAGCACTACCATCGACGAGTAAGTTGGGGCTTGTCCCATTCTTCACGAACTCGTTGCGAATCGCCGCAGCACTGGCAGGAACGCTCGGAAAGGCTACAGCCTCACCCTCTGGGGTGTATAGGGACGCCTTCAATCGCCCCTTTCCGGCTGCTATGTCTAGGGCTTCCAGATGAACGAGGTCGCTTGCCCCCTTGGCTACCTTCCCCTCCACCCCGAGGCGGTAGTCAGAACCATCCTGCGTTGACTTGATGGGGTTCCCATTGGCGTCGTACAGGGTAACGTCGCCTTCTATGATGTCGAAGCCGCTCATGTCTCCACCCATTCAATGTTGGCCACCCGACCGCCCACTCGATTGACAGTACCGGTCAGCGTTTGAATCAGGGTACCGGAGTCGTCGTACTGGGTGAGCACCACAGACGAGACCTTCCCGGCAGTACGGGTGAGACTCAGTTCTCGTATCTTCAGCGTCTTGCCGCTGTTCGCCCACCACACAACCCCGCTGACACGCCCACCCGTGCGAGTGATCTCCTGGTACATCGTCTCTGAGAGATTGTGGACCAGAGAGTTGATCGTCTCATGGGCACCAGCGGCCCCGAGGAGGTCTGTCAGCGTGACGGGTGTAGGATTGTTCCCGTCCTTGAACTGCATGTCATCGCCATTACGGTCGATGAGGGTGGACTCGTCGCGATTGCTGGCATCCTGAAAATAGACACCAGCAACCTCGACGGCATCCTCCTGGGGCTGGATGGGCTCGGGCCAGGGCTGCTCGTCAAACGGATCACCACCTAGGTCAGCCGTTTCACGCTTGAGTACCTGAACCCGATCCATCCTTCACCTCAGAGACTACGCAGCCTTCTTGCCATAGTCATGGATTTGGACCCAGAGGTCATCGGTGTCATATGCAACACCCATCTGAATCACACGGTTGCTGGCACCGGGCAACGAGGTACCGATACCACCGGCAGCTTGCAAGTAGTACGGAGTACCCGGAGTCGCCCCACTCAGGATTCCGATGGCGAGACCGTGATGCACGATGTCGCTGTTCTGACCAACGGTACTCTGAGCAGTACGCGCCACACCGATGGTGCGGGCCTTGGCATTGTTGTTCGCCAGGGCCTTTCCGATTCGGTTGGCCGAGGAGATGTAGACAGGATCGGCAACTGCGACCGCTTCATCCACGGCATGGGCACGCTCCACACGTTCAGCAGCATCAGACCCCGCGTGGCTGTGGAGAGAGGTACTACCTCCTCCCGTCAGCTCGTCGAGGTTCGCCGCCGTGACGTTGGCACTGGTAGCCACGTCGTTGACCTTGAAGTTCAACGGCACACCAACAACCTTGAGACCGTCAGCATCAACGTCCAAGGTGTCGGGAGTGTCGTCGATCTCGATCTCCAAACCACTGGCTGCCCGAATGATACCGTGGGCACCATCGACCTTGGCCTGCAAGGTCTTGTTGGGAGAAGTACCCGTCAACTCCAGGCCCGGATTGGTGGCGGTGAGATCAACCTGCACACCGTAGGTGGCGTCGATGCTGATACCGTCGCCCGGATTGACTCCGAGTTGGGCATCAGGGCTCGTTCCCACGAGGCGAAGGGAAGCGTCTTCGAGATCCACCTTGAGACCGTTGGCATCAGAGGTGAGCCCGTCGCCTTTCTTCACGTCGAGGGTCTTGTCCGGGGTGGTCCCGGTCAAGGCCAAGCTGGGGTTGGTGGTCTCCAGGTCCACCGTGACGCGATCCCCGACGATGGAGATACCATCGCCAGCGTTCACATCCAGGGTGTTCCCATCCTTGGAGAGACCGTCGCCTGCAATGATCTGACCGGCACCCGTGAACTGAATCCACGAGGTCGCAGGATCATCCCAAACGTAGCCATTGTTCTCGTACAGGCTGTTCTCGCCCGCAACGAGGACGGCATCACCGTCAGCCGGATCATAGAAGGACCAGGAGTTCCCGGTCGCATCGTACTGACCAATCTGACCAGCGTACCCGGTGAACGAACCACCGGGGGTGCCATTGACGACCACACGGGTACCGTCAGGCGGCTCGCCTGCACCACCCTCATCGACGATCACAACCCAGGCCGACCCGCTCCACTCCACAATGTCGCCATCGGTGAAGCCGCCGCCCCAGTTGTTGACCACGCGGGCTTCGCCCACTTGGCCAGCGGTCGGTGGAGTACCACCAGCATCCGAGTCGTTGACCATCTTGAGGACAGCAACCGGGTCTTTCCAGGTAAACCCTTGGACCGCTGCGTCTAGCTGTCCTTTGTTGACGGCATCGCCCGGATCTTGACCAGCCGCGAGGCCAGTGATCTTCTGGCTCCCCATCGTCAAGGGATTGGTGTCGATGCTCAACCCGGCGAGGTTACCTCCCGCCTGGCCATAGGCAAGGGCATCGTTGTCAGCCGTGGCCGCTCCCAATCCCGTGATCTTGTGGGTGGCCATGACGATGTTGCCGCCCATCGCGAGACCACCGAGTTGCATGGAATCGGTGATGGCCATTTCCTCGTGGAAACCCTCATCACCCATGAACATTGGTTTGCGCTCTGGCATGTGCTTCCTTCCTTTCTTGGCCTCGGCGGCGATGCACCGGCCAGAGGCTTGGTTGAACTACTTACGGAGATCCCTCACAGTACCTTTGTCAGGGTCTACCGCCATTTGCTTCGGGTCGAGACCAAACCGGTCTGCGATCCGTTGTACCAACTCATTGTACTCAACCGAGATGCGCTTCACCTCCATCTCGGATTGGGTCTTCTGATCCTGAAGGGCAGCGATTTGAGTTCGGGCGTTCATCCGAATCTCATTGATCTGGTACTCGATGTTCTTCTGCGAGAGAAGGTGGTTCCGCACCTCCGCATCGAGCTTCCCGAAGTTGAGGGCATCCACGGTGGACAGCTTCTCAACGTGATCATCTGGGTCTACATCCTTCAGGGACTTCTTACCCCTCGTCTTCTTGATCGCTGTGGGCTTCTTCTTCATTTGTACGGGCTTCTTCCTGGGCATTATGCGCTCCTCTTGGTTAGGGCAAAATTGGGTACCAGCAACACTATACTCGCACCGACCGCCATGCCAACCCTCTGAACGTACAACGAACTTCCCGACGCTGGGGGCGTCAAGGTCAATCTTGCATCTGCTCCAAGGTAGTACACACGGTTCGGCACCAGACTATTATACACCCCTCCCACTTCACCGATCCATTGGACCGTGCAAGTGGTCGCAGTTGGTTTGTGGACGATCATTCCGACCGCTGGCATCTTGCCAAAGTCGGAGATGTCGGCCTTGGTGACTTGCTTCCGAGTGGCGATCACATCGCCAGTGACGTAGACGAAATCCCCTACGACATCCGTACCAAGACAATCAGCCTCGAACGACTTCGGGTTCTGGACGATTGCCAGGTCGGAGGCTGAGACGAGGTTCCGTAGGCGCATGACTCTCTACTTGACTGCTTTGGCCCCAACCACCACACCGCCGACAAACAACGCCGCCGCAAGGACAACAACCCCTGTGACGATGCCTGGGAGTCCGATTGAATCGAGGAACCCTGGCTTCTCCACCGGCTTGCACTCGCACGCCGTCGTCTGACACTTCGAGAGGTCGCCCTCGCAGTTGAGGAGCTTCTTCTCGACGAGGTTGTAGTGGTCGATGTCATCCCGTTCGATCAGGAACCGGGTCGCGTCCAGCTCTAGCTGGAGAACCGTTTCCTCCTTCTGATCGTCGAGGGTCTTGCCCTCAATCTTTGTCCCCTTCAACAGGATGATCCCCTTGGCCATCGCCACCGTGGGCATGGTCAGGATCATCACGAGAGTTAAAGTCAGCGAGAGCGTCCGCATCACTCAGTCCCTCCAACCTACGTTGCTCGGCCATCTCCTTGAGGCGGCGTTGTAGGTTCTCGATTGCTCGGTCCTTCTTACAGAGAGACTGAGCGGCCTTGTCCAGGGCCTCGCCACGGGCTTTGACCCACATGGCGAGACCCAAGGCGGTGAGGCCCCAGCCAACGCAGAGGCCCAGAATGACCCACCCAGAGGCGTCCATGTCAGCCCTCGGCAGGTTTCGGCTTCTCTTCGGCCTTGGCCGTGAACCTCTTCAGTACGTGCTTCCCAACTAGGGACCACAGACCAGAGGCCGCCGCACCGGTAATGAAGCCATCGTTGAGGGCGTCCCACCAACTACCTCCCGCCGCGAGGGTACCCGCGAACAAGAGCAGTGTGGCAGTACCCACGGTGATCCACGGGATGGCGTTCTTCTTTGCGTCCGCACTCAGGAACTTGAGCAGGAACGTATTGGCGAAGAAGATGATCAACATGAGGATGGTGCTGACGAGTACCTTCCAGTTCTTGTCCTTGATCGCCTTCACCAAGATAGCGATGGTACCAGGTACCTCCTCGGGCGTAACCTGTCCATCCTCCAGGGCCGCCACAGCCTCCTTGGAAGGCTCTGGGGCTGGTTTCACCGCCTCTGCCGGGGCCGGGGCGGCTGGTTGGGCCGTCTCGGTCACTGCCTCTGCTGGAGGGGCAGGATCTTGGGAAAAGGCACTGGTAGGGACCAGGACACCGCCGATCAGAATTGCTACGAGTAGAAACCGTTTCATGGTCTTTCTCCTTTCAAAAGTCACTTTCAGTCAGCAGAGTGTACGTGAACGAGTTCCCCCAGATGTTCGCCGCCCGCTTGCACAACGCCATGAGAAACGCGAAGTGCATCGGGTCTTGAAGTACCTGGCATCCTGCCGACCACTTGTCCACCTTGAGACTCGGGTGAGTCGCAGAGGCTCGATGAAGGTTGATCCCGAACATGCCCTTCTGGACACTGTGTTCGTCGGTGAACAACACATCATCACGGTCAGCGTCGCGGTAGACCGGCAACTCGCTGTTCTGCTGCAACGCTGAGTAGTCCTTGTGAACGCCGACCTTGAACGCACCACGGTACTGCCCCGGTTTCAACAGGGCAGTACCCGCCACGTTCATGGGATGCTTCCGCCAGTACGTCCCTGGGTCCGTCGTACCTGGGAAGGCGAACATGGACCACACTCCTTCGAGCAAGTACATGACGCCGATCCAGTCATTGAAGGTGTTGGCCTGCATGTCCTTCGTCCGAACCCCAAAGAGGTTCAGATCGTAGGGTTGCTGGCCGCCACCAAAGACCGTGTACCCCTTCTGGCGCATCACGGCCTTCAGCTCCGGGGCGGTTGGCGGATAGAACATCAGGCTACCGCGCTTTCCTGGCCTGCTTCTTCTTGGCCTTGTTGAGGAGCTTTCGTTTCAGCCGTCGTTCGCTCCTGGTCTCTGGCGATGGCTGGTTCGATTCGCCCTTTGTCCGCTTGATCACGATGTCCGCTGGGCACTCCGTCACTGGCAGGCCGTTTACTTTTCATAGCGCCATCAGGCTGCACCTCCCCATCCTTGGTAGGAACACCTACTCGGCGTTCTCCGGGCAGCGGTCCCGCCCCAAGGCTGGGGTCGTCAGGCGCATCCACGTTACTGGTACGCTCCCAACGGTGCTCGACGGCCATCGTCATCACGTACTCGGCCTTCCCTTCGAGCTTGTGTTTGGCCACGGTGAGTTGTTCGATCTGATTCTGGTGATGCTTGATCTGAGAATCCAGATTGGAGATTCGCTGGGAGAACCCAGAGTTCTCTCCCAACAGCTTCTTCTCCAACTCGTCCAACTCATGGGGCTCCGAGTTGACCAGCTCGTTGAGAACCTTGTTGGCAATGTGTTGTGGCAATTCCTTCTTCTGCATTTCTGACTCCTTCTAGGGCTTTGGTTTAGGACTGCATACCACTAACCGGCGTACACAGTCAGGTCTCTCAGGTAATAATTTCCAGACCCCTGCACTGTGATGTAACAGTCCACAATCTGGTCCACCGTCATGTTGACGTAGGCACCTCCCCGATACAAGACTGCCGTAGTGGTTGTAACGTCGGAGTCTCGCCAGTATCCCTTTCCATGAACACTGAGGTATGCCGACGTGTCCACGTCGTAGAACGTACCAACCGCGTCCAGCCACACCTGGAATCCACTGTACGCATTGGGGAAGGACACTTGGGCCAGGACATTTCCCGCCCACCGCAACTGCACGGTGATGTTTCCTCCCGACGATGAATAGCTGGACAAATCGAAGTGGGCATGAAGACGGACGCTATCGTAGAGAGCGAACGTACCGCCTTTGACCGTTTGCTGTTGAGAAGTGTACGCCCCCGTCGAAGTCCTGTTGTTGTAGTCAGTGGAGGTACACACCTTCGTAGAGGCGGCCTCGTATCGAGACGTGTTGCTGTTGTAGATCCTCAACCTGCGGGTGGTTGACTCCACATACATGAGACCATCAGAGCCAGTTGGAGCAGCTATAGGCGTCCAGTTGATCTTCCCACCACTCAGATTCATCTGCGTGTAGACGTTGGCGTAGTTGAAGTACCCGTAGTTGAACCGGTTGCTGGAAGTACCGATGGTGTACGAGGTCGAATCAGGTACCAGGTCTTCGTAAATGCGAATCTCACTGGCACCAAATCGAATGGTGTTGTCCGAGGCGACCACCATGTAGAGGTAGTCAGCCGACCGGTCATACCACATATAGTCATTGGCATCCCAGTTGATCAAATTGTCATTACCGGCACCCCAATTCGCTTCGAGGTAAAAACCATTGTCGAACACGATACGGTCGGCGGGTACAGTACCGTCCTCGGCACCGATGCGTAGCCCCTTGATGATCGACACTGACTGGGAGTCATGAACCACAAGACCCGCCGCCTGGACAGCCCCGCCAATCGCAGTTGTGACAAGGCGAAGCTCGGCACCGTTGGCGGCATCAGACCAGTTCTCCTTGGCCTTGCCAAGGATGTAGGCACCATACTTGTAGGCAGTAGTACCCTTGCCACTGTAGAACGTGTACCCGAGAACGTCGTCCGTCTGTACCGCCGTGTCACCAGCGCGGGAGCGGGCCAAGGTGAGGAATGGGGCGTTGGAAGAGTCTTGCCGCCTGATATTGACATCGGTACCAAAGTACCCCGTCTTCCAGGCGTAAGCACTGGACCCAATGTCCCAAGAGTTGTTCACGTCGGGAATGATCGAACCTGCTCCCCACGCCATGGTGGAGTTCGGGCCGTCGATCTTCTCAACCTGGAAGAGCTGACGAATGTGGCCTTCCAACCACCGCAGAGAACCAGAACCAAGATCCTGCGTAGTATCGAACTCAGGAGTGAGGTCGCCAGAGAACGCGATGTTCTGTGCGTAGATGTTGGCGAACTGTTGCGAAGGAGACCCGAGGTCATAGGTGTCATCAGACCACGGGAGGATGTTCCCCTTGACCGTGAACTCACTGGCGTCAAGCGATGCGTACTCAACATTCGCAATCGCCCAGGAGAAGAGGTTGCTGGTTCGGTTGTACTGGAACCAGTCCGTCGAATCCATGACGAGCTGGGGATTCCCAGAGGAGAAGTGGAGGAGCACGTCGTTGACTACCCCGTCGCCCATGTGGATGGACCCACTACCAACGTAGAGCGAGTTCCACCGGTACGCAGAGCTTCCAAGGTTGGAACCTTCGTCCACAGTAGGTACCAAATCTGTCGCCACACCTTCGCCTGCGGTCGTGCTCAACGACAAGGTGTCGATGTAGGCAGTGCCATCGAGGTAGAGGTCACGCCACTGCGCACCAGATACACCGAGGTCGAGGCTGTCGTCGGTTTCGGGGACAATGGTTGTCCCAAACTTCATGTGACTGTTCGCCCGATCTGTAGACATCCATTGGAGCCTGGTGGAGAAGTCACTACCGGCTGCCGTATTCTCATCCATACGCCAGTCACCACCGTCCAGCACCTCTCTCCACAGACCACCAGCGGTAACCGCTATAGGTGTTTCACGCAGGTACCGGATGACAGCAACATCATCTTCCATCCAGATTCGGTCTTTGAACTTGGAGTAGCCATGCACAACAAGGTCTTGACCAGACTCATATGCCCCACCAATACCGACAGAGCCAGTGCTCCCATCAACGTCCAACGCCGGTTGAGAAGCATTGTCCTGCACCTGGAAGTCACCCTTGATGGTGTGCATGTCGAACTCGGAGTCACCAACAAAGATGTCCCCTGAGATGTAGAGGTTTCGGAATCGGTTGCCAGAAGACCCCAGGTCGTGGGCGTTGGTGGTGTCGGGTACAATGGAGTTCTGGACCTGCCCGCTGAAGTTCAAGTCGCCACTGGCCACGATGTTGCCCTCTCGGTCAACGTAGAACGCGAGGGAACCGCCCTCCTGCCGCACACCAAGTTGGGGATTCGAGGCCGTCTCCGCGTCAAGCGCCTGCACGATGACTTTGGACCGCTTCGCGGTAGTGGACTGGTCCTTCTCGGTGAACATATCCTGGGCGGCACGAGGTAGTCTGCCACGAACGTCGGCACAGTTGGCCTGAGTGATGGCGGCCACACCAGCAGCCCGTGTGATCTCGGCCAAGGCCACGTACTTGGTACCACCCTCCCAGATGCCTGTGGCGCTGTCGGTAGGAATCGCCACGCCCTCGGCCACACCAAAGGCTACGACGATCTGACGACGGCGAGTGGTCTCGCCAAGCTCGGTGACCTGTTCCGGGTCTGGAACCTCGGTCTCAGTCAAGCTCATGTAGATGATGTCAGTTCGACTACCAGGACCGGGGTTGGTCGTCAGGGAGCTGAACACGGTGTCAGAGGGGAACACCAACTGGACACCGTGGATGTCGAAGTTGCCCGCCTTGATGTTGACCTGGTTGGCCGCTCCGGTGGCCTCGATAAAGCACCCATTGTCCGGGCTTCCGTGGCCGCCCACGCCCATGATCGAGCGATACATCTTCACACGGATGTCGTCTTGAAGTTCGTTCAGCTCAAAGTCGATGACATCCTTGGCACGCTGGAAGAGTACCTTGGAGAATCGGTTGCTCTCTACGAAACTGTCCTTGATATAGTCTGCCATTTGGACTCTCCCTTACTCGAAGAACACATACCCGCGAGTGAAGCGGGAATGGAACTTGGGCAAAACCGCATTGAGTCTGAGGTACCGTAGCATGTCCCTCTCGGTCAGGACAAAGTAGTAATCGTCTACTGCCACGATTCCCTCGACGCTCTGGTTCAACTGAATCTCTGTCGCTGTATTGTCAACAATCTCGAACATCCGACGTTGCTTCCGGCTCGGGTTGATGAACAAACCGGCCAGAGCCCCAGGAGTGAACGTGGCGGTAGAGTCCGTGATCGTGTTCAGCGACACACCACTGACCCGCCCCTTGAACAGGGCGACCCCCGCCTTGATGAAGATTGCATAGTCGTCGTTCGTGAACCCGGCCCCTAGGCCAGATATGCCCGCGTACAGGCGGTCGAACGGGTCTTCGACAGTGCCAATGTAGGCGGGGCTGATGGTGGGCTCGTACAAGAAGTAGTGTGCCCCAACGTACACGTCATACCGGTACTTCGGCTGACGTGCGGCAAAGGAACCACCAAGAGTGAAGTCCCTGGAGATGGCGTAACTACCTGCCGCAGGACTACCACCGCTGACGAACACCTGGTTCACGGTATTGGAGGTGATGAGCCATTTGGTGTTCGCGGAGTCGAGTAAGTAGAACCCCTTCCACTGGTTCGTCACCCACAGCTTCGAGGTGTCTGACAGTCCGTTGGCAATGGCCGAACCCGTACCCAACACTTCTGCACGGATGAGGTCGGTACCGGGGTACACCTTGGCAGCAGTGGTGAACGTGTACTTCAGGTTCTCTTGGAACGTGATCGACTGGTTCGGTACCACGGACTTCACGGAAGCGACTTGATGATTGGACCCTTCAGAGATGAGCAGGTAGTCAAAGGGCTCGGCTCCAGCAGTGGAGTTGACATAGAGTACCTTCTGCCCGCTCGGACTCGTGTTTCGGACAGAGGTGATGGGGTCGGTCTGAGGTTCCAAGGTGAGGGAGTCGGCGTCATTGTCGAGCACGTTGATGAGATCGCCAATACCGTCTCGAATGAACCCGTCTGCCCACTCACTTGGCGTCCAGGTCTTCCCCGTGTGAGTCACGTCACCACGAGTGGCGGCGATGACTGCCGACGTATCGAGGCCGTAGTCCTTCGTGGACAGCCCGTCCCACGTCTTGAACAGGGTACCCTCTTCACCACCGAACTCGATGATGCCGGTGATCTCCCACTGGACGAGTACGTTCACCAACTGCTCAATCGAGGGGATGGTTCCCTTGTTCTTGTAGATTTCGATCAGGTGAAGGGGCATCCGTCGAAGTGCGGCATGGTCAAACACGGTCTCGGGCTCGAACCCTAGGCTCCGGTTCCACTCCTCAAGCAGACCGATAGGGGCTCTGTCGAGGTCTCCCGCCATGTCGTAGGCTTCAAGCTCCCCACGGATGAGATCGAGACCCGCTCCGAGTACATCCACAACGGCCTCAAGCAAGGCCCCCTCTACCACAGTGGTTTGCCTCTTCTTCTCCCACCGAGGAATGACGTTCTTCCAGATCCAGTCTTTGCTATTGATCTGGCGAATGGACAACCCCTCGATGAGGCTTGCCTCGTTGACCTCCCATGTAACACCGTCCTCCGAACAGAAGACAGCGTAGTAATAGAACTGGTTGTCCTGTAGGCCCGTGTCCGAATACTCAGTGAGCACGGCTCCATCGTAAACCTCGATGCCATCGCTCTCATCGTAGGGGAACCCTCGCGTCTTGCGCATGATTCGCGTGTAGAGGGCACCGCTGGGATTCAACCACTCCAGATCGATACGATTCCCAGAAGGGAAGGTTCGAGCAACAAGGTTCTGGACAACAAAGGCAGCGGGAGTGGTGATACCTGTGAAGGTAGCCGTGTTCCCCTCAAGAGGATCGCCAACGAGATCACGAATGATCTGGTTGACGGTCAGTAGGTAAATCTTGCTACCGACCTGGGGCGACGTTTGGATGTCAACGTGGGTAGCGTCAACTCGAATGACGCCCTCGGCAACCAGGCCACCGTTGAACGTGTAGTGCGCAGGAGTAATGAGGTTGGCATCATTCAGCATGTCCGCAGAAAACGTGACACGGATGGTCACATTATCCTGGGGTACCGCACTGACTACGTTCGTACCTGCCATAATAGTTCCTTACGAAAGACCGCCAACGGTTCGGATAGCCAGGTTCTCCTCCAACATGATTGGCAACTCCTCGGGACGCGCCACCACATCCCCGAGTAGTGCATACAGGTCGTAATAGAACTTGTCCCCGATCACAAATGGGGTCGATCCATCGACAAGGGCAAAGCTGGTAGTACCGTCCGTTGAAGTCCAGTGGGTGTCTACGGTCGCCCCTGCCGTGTATGAGTTCTGTAGGTTGGCCACCATCGTCAGGCTAACACCTGCCTGAATGGTGTCGATTTCGGCCACCTCACTGACGAGACCTTCACGAATAAGCACCTTGTCCCCAGACGTGAAATCGTCCGTTGTGTCCACGTTCAGTACCTTCTGACCGGAGGCACTTGCCGCATCGACCTCGGCGTGGATAACCTTGGCGTAGGTTGGATCTGCCTCGTCGATGGTGTACTCGTCTTCAACGATTGCCACCGACTGGAGGTTTCCAGTGGTGATGGTCAGCGAGTTGTTTGTGTTGGAGGTGATCGTGAACGTAGTGGTCTGCGACGAGTTCGGATTGAGGGTCTTCCCAACGTGTTCGTTGGGTGTCCAGTTTGCCGTCTCATCCGTTAGAGTCTTTTCGGCAATCGCAGATGAGTAGCCACTGATTCGTTGGGTCACAACGGCTCTGGTGTACGGAGAGGTCTGGTCCACCTCAATGAGCCAAGTACGTCGCTGTCTGAGATTCGTGTACTCCAACTGCTCGACCCCACCATTCCCAGAGTTTGACTGGCCATAGGCCACATTGACTGCCGGGATGGTAGTGAGTTCCGTGATAACCACGTAGTCCACACCCTCAAGGCCGTACTGGTCGGAACGCAACTCGGGGTAGAGGGCCTGCAAACGGATCTTCCCACCGAAGTCCAAGTTGTCAAAGGACAGCAGAGTCAGAATCTTGTTCTTGACCCGGCTGAGTACCAAGGGTTGCCTGTAGTTGTCTTTGATGAAGAGGTCCACCGACAGCTTGAGGGTCGAGTAGTTCGGGTCCAATGGAACGACCTTGAACGTCACGGGCCGCACCGTTCGGAAGTACCGAACCACTTGATTCTTGAGGACAGAGCTTGGCGTCCCACCACCGCTTGGGGCGATGGGGAGAAGCACCTCTTTGGTGGCCGCGCTACCGGCGATCTCAATCGCCTTGGCCACGCCCGCCACATTGAGGGCCTGGGCCGCATAGTCGCCCTCTGCAACCGCTCTACCCATGGAGGCAATCGAGGCAGGCAGATGCTTCTGTCCCTCGGCCACGGTCTGGGCGTTGTTCCCACCACCGGAAGCCGAGTTGTTGACCACCGAGAGGACACCATCAATGGGCGTAACGATGGTCTTCAGAGCATTGGCACCTACCTTACCTCGGGAGCCCCCTCCGATCTTGTAGTTCGCCACAAGAGACTGGCCAGTGGACGGTACCTTGCCATTCACACCGTCTCCGAACTTCACGTAGGTATAGCCGTCCTCGTCATCCTCCAGTAGGTACCCCTGAGTCGTCTCCTGCATATCGGCGTAGTTGGCGTACAGAGACCACGCCACACCTTCGACAGTAATGACGAGCGTAGACCGGATGACTGGACGGGAGGCCAGCTTGACCCGCTGAAATTGAGTACCATCTGAGGTACCCAACGCCTCGTTCTGGATGCTCTCTCCCTCGATGAAGGGAGCAGTCTGTGAGGCGGAAGTGATCGACACGTCACCGTCTGGCTGGAAGATCACAGGGTCTTCTGCGTCACCGTTTGAAATCTTGAACGTCGAGGGAAGGGTGTACGGGATCTTGCCTGGGTCTGAGGTGATCGTGATGTCAACAGATGCCTGATCGGCAACACCCATCTCATAGGAATAGGTCTTGGCCAGGTTGAGGAAGGACTTCTTTCTGAGCAGTGTCGAGACCACCTGTTCGCGGGCGGCAGCGTTCAAATTGAACATCGACATCTCGCCCACCTGGGCCATGATGTCGAACAGGAGGGCACCTGGGTTACCTGGGTTGAAGTCTGTCCACGCTACCTCACCGCCCGCGCCATACTGCTCCTGGGCGTACCGCTCCATCATCTCCAACAGGCTTCGCCAGCCTGTCGCAGTGTAGTCCACTAGAGGTGATGTTCTTTCAGACGCACTGCTCATGGGATACCCTCTTTCGACACCCGAATCACACCGAAGTCAACGACCCCAGTAGCCCGGATTCTATAACGGATGGTTATGACCAGGGAAGCTCCCTCGCCATCCAGTTCCCCGATGGCTCGCTTCCCTTCCACTTTGACCTCGACTGATAGCAGCTCGGCCCTCGGCTCCCACACGCGAACGGCTCGCTTGATGTCCGCGACAGCCACGGTTTTGGCGGCCTCCATATCCTCGAACACGAGCCGACGAACACGGGTACCGAACGGGATACCGTTTCGCACTCGGTAGGGGCGCTCCATTGGGTCGGTCATTACGACCTGCTCGATGGACTCCCACACACGAAGGCGTCCTGCGGTGGTTTTGATGAACCCCGACGCGCTCTCACGCAACGGGAAGGACAGGCCGACACCAAGCAGGCGGCGTTCGGCCTCTTGTTGAGGTGTCTCAGCCATAGATCAACTCCAATACGCTGTACGACACATCGTCAGCCACAAGGATGGCGGCGATGGTGTAGTGACTTCCTGCTGCCCACTCAGGGGCGCTCCCCGCTCCGAGGATGCGCTCGATGAGACGGTCGTTTCCGCCTGTCTCTGGGGGCAGGCGAAGAATCGAAACACCGGTACCAGACAGGGCGGCTGCGAGGTCACTGATTTGTGTGTTCAAGTCATCGCTGATCGCCTGAAGACGAGTAGCCTTGGCTTCCAGAGTCTCGATGAACTCTGTGGCCGCACCTACTACGCCCAGACCAGCGGCAAGTTGTCGTGTGAGGTTCTGGAAGATTGCGAGGATTCCACCCAAGGGAGGGAACGCCTCGGCCACGCGCTTCGAGTACCAGAACGGTGGGCGGTTACTCTGCGGTTGAATGAGGGTGTAGAGATCGCCTACTTCGAGGTTTCGAGGTAGCGCCCCTACTTGGAACTCGCGGGTACTCGGGTCAAACCCGACGATGTTGGTTGTCAGGTTCTCGTTGAGCCCTGAGAGGAACTGGATTCTCCAGTTCGTGAATCGGTTGACCTGCTCCACGCGGGCCAGGTCGATGAAGTGAGTACGAGGGTTGGCATCTGCCCGATCAGGAAACGACGTGATAGACCCCGCACCGTTTGGCCACGGAACGTGCTCTGGCTTGTAGGCGGGGTTGGCCAGGTCAAGGAACGCCTCGATCTCACGGATGTCCAAGATGAGCTTGAGGAGTCTCGCCGCGTTGACCATGCCAACGAGGTCTGGGGCTCCACACGCCAGGACATAGGCACCACAACTGTTCCCTGGGAGGAACTGCGGGCGCAACGGCTGGCGCTCGTCCATCATGGAGTTGGTGATCATGCGCAACGTACCCTGAAGACCTCGCTTGTCGTTGAGGGTCTTGGGTACTACGTGCGTGACGTAGGCACCTGTGGTGAAGAAGTCGTTGATCTCCGTCTCGATGCCAGAGATGACGCTGTTCACGACCGCTGCCATAGGATCGGTCACGTCGATCATAAAGGTCTTGATGGTACCCATCAAGGTAGCAGCCGCTCCCAAGATGGTACTGATGGTGCCCATCGCCCCACCAACACTACTGGCCAACGTCGGGACAAACCCAGGTACCAGAGTGGACACGTTCAGGTTTTCCCAATCATCTGCCACGGTATCTCTCCATCATCTTCTCAAGCGTCTTCAACTTCTCTAAGTCGCGACGCATCACTAGGTCAATGCAGAAGTCGAGTCGGTTCTTGACCGACCGCAGGTACGAAACAACGGGCAGCTTCTCCCGCTGTTCCACTGGCACCCACTGGTTGTTCTCCTGCTGGCTCATTCGATGGTACCCGCCAACCTCGCGACGTTCGTTTGCAGCCACGCATAGGAGAGGCGCTTGACCCCTGCGTACACGGGCTCATCCGTTTGGGATAGCTCGGCAACGATGGCGTCGTAGTCGCTCCCCTCGATGGTGTAAACCTCCTGGGAAGTGCCACCACCAGTGACCCACTCTCCCCCGACAACGTTCCCAAAGACTACCCAAATGGAGATGCGAGGGGCACCGGCTGTGTCTGATTCGATCCAACGAAGCTCAACGATCTTGGCACGAAGGTACGGCCCATCGTCGTGTGCCTCACTTGGGGTCCATGATGTGTTCAAAACGATTGGCATACTGTTCTCCTATGCTGCCTCAAGGGCCGCGATTCGGGCTTTGAGTTCTTCGTTCTCGGCTGACAATTCTTGAATCGACTTCACGATCACAGGGATCAAAGGCTCGCCAGCCGTCATCTTGTAGAAGGTCTTACTGAGTTTTCCCTTGCGATCGATCTGTTGTTCCGAGACCATCTCGGGGAACACTTGCTCGGCGTTCTGGGCTCTGAACCCAATCCGCTGGAAACCATCGTAGGACGTTCCACGCTTCTCGGTGTCCCAGCGATACTGAATGAGGTCCAGGTTGTTGATGACCTCAAGACCGTTGACCTCCGTAGGTGCGATGTCTTTCTTGAGGCGTTCATCAGACCAGTTGGTCAGCGAAAAGACTGTATTCACGATGGCCAAAGAACCATGACCCGTACCGTCGCCATCAGCGGCAATCAGCGTGTAGTTGGTACCAGACCCCGCGTCGTTTCCACACCGAATCAACAGCCCACGATACGCGGAGTTGTTCCCATCGGCCCATAGGTGCATGGCGTAGGTGTTCGCCTGATTGGCGTAGAACACGTAGGTCACGCCACTGTCGATTGCCCCATTGACTCCCCAGGCCATTTCGCCAGTGGTAGACCATCGCCAAATATCCGTATCTGCCGTAGTGGTGAACCCTATGAATCCGTAGTTGGCCGACCCGTCGTAGCGAAGATACGCCCCGTAGTCGGAACTCTCGCGCAACCGGAACCACATCTGATCACTACCTGCGAATCCTTTGAGTTCAAGACTGTTCTCCGTGAGGAGTAGCGTCTGATCTGGTGTGAAGGTACTACCCGCAGTTGCAGCCTGTGAATTGATAGTGAATGTGATCTGGTTCCACGACGGATAGTTGGTGATCATGCCACAGGCAAGACCGCTCGCGTGAGTGTTCGCCCATGCAATGGTGTTGGCGGTCTGATTGACGTACATATTGGCACCGATGATACCGGCACCACCGCCAGCCGAACTGGCATCCATCCACCCGCTCCCAAAGTATGTCTGCCGAGAGTCGCCCGCACCGCCGCTGAGTCGCACCAGCTTGTTCGCGTAGAAGGTACCGCTGTGATACGCGACAACATTCGAGTTGCCCAAGAACGTGTCGCCAGTCGAACACGCGATCCGAAATGGGCGGTAGCTATTGTAGCCGCCATACTGATCGCCACTATTGGTGAGCATGAAGTAGACGTTGGACCCGTCATTCCGAACGAAGTACCCGTAGTTCCCCCAAACGCAGCGCATCGTATTGGCTACACCACCATCAGAGATGATCTCCCCGCCGCGAATCTGCGAGGCAACGTCGAGGTTCCCCGGCATGGTCCAGTTGGCCCCTGCATAGGTCGTGACGCTGGACCCCGCTGCAATAGTGATACCGGCACTCCCTCGGACGAACAGATAGTTCGTACCTGTCCCAGCAAACACGTTGCCTTCGGGGTCGTACCCGGCATTTCCTACGAGACCAAGTGTGCCATAGACGGCTGTTCCGTCTTGAACCAACCGCAGCCAGGCGTTGTGGTCCTCCCCGCTGTTGTCCGTGTCTGCATTGATCGTGATCGAACAATCGCCCACGTTACTGAGATACAGGTGGCGGTACATGTACACGTCACGGTTCTGATCCCAACGTAGTGCGACCCGCTCACCGCCGCTCATCGACCCAAGCATACCTCCGTTGTTCCCGTGTAACACGGGGCCGTCTGGGTTGAATGACTCGAACTCAGCCCCCGGACCGCACCAACGAAGAATGTGATTTGGGTCTGTAAGAGTCCGCAAACGGAAAGGCTGATCATTGAGCGCAAGGTCGGTCGCATTCGCATGAAGAATCGAATCGGCCAAGGCAGAGCCATTCCAATAGGGAACACGTCCCGAGGTCAGACTCGTACTGGAGCCAGGAACGAAGTTCTCATTCAGTACCGTGGCCAGACCCTCGTGCCAGGTGTACAGGGCATGATAGGTGGAATCTTCCCACGCATCGGAACCTGTTCCGAGCTTGTCCTTACAGTCGGCGTGAAGAGTACCACTGCCATCAATGGCTGTCTGAATCGCGGTCTTGATGAGGTCTGCTGTAATGGCCATGACTACGCTACCTTGTTGAGGGGGCTAAGGGCAGCCAAGACCGCCGCCGCAAACGCCACGTACCCAGGAGCGGCAGGGGCCGTAGGTACTGGCAACCCGAGGTTCCCTACCAACTGCTGAGAACTCACCGCCGTCGCCAGGTTCACGGCTGCTGTATGTAGTTTCGTTCCGAGTACCAACGGCTCGACCGCCGCAGATCCGATCTTCACACCAACCGCTGCCCCATCAACCTCGACCCCCGCAGTACCGTTGATCTTCGCTACTGCCGTGGCGGCCAACTCGATGTTGGTCACGGCAGAGGCAAGGATACTCCCCGCGAGTGCGTCGAGTTTGATGTCCCCCAGGTCCGCTTGTTGGAGGATGTCACCGGCTGATGCCTTCAGTTCGATGTTGTCTACCAGAGCCTCCAGTCTGATCTTGGCTGCGTCGGCGGCCAGTAGGATGTCGCCCAACGCCGCGTGGAGTTCGATGCTATCCACGAGGGTATCGAGTTGGATCTTTCCAATGAGGGCTTGGTGAAGGATGTTCCCTGTCTGTGCAAGGAACTCGATGGAGTTCGTGGCGAGGCCGGTGTTGCCTGCTTGGAAGGACATCTTCTCCAGGGTCACGAAGTCATAGGCCCCATAGAAGAAGTCGCTGCCAGTACCCACGACGGAGTTCGAGAAGTTGTTGGCCACACGGCGACTGAATGAACCACCAACCTCATGCTTCAGGTCCGCGTCGTAGACGTGGTTCACGATGGACTTGAACCACTTGTTGCACTCCTTCGTGACCAACTGGCGTACCCCGTCGAGGTACACCTGGGAGACGAGGCCAGCAACGGTCTCACCGAGGGCTCCATCCACAACCATGATGCGTTCCTTCGCATCGTGGATGACGTGTTTGTCGGTGACAATCTCATGCTTGTTGGAGATGGACTTCTCAGTCACACCGCCGTCAGCGTTGATCTCTATGTAGGTACCGGCCTTGTGGTAGACGTGGATTCGCTCCTGACCATCCGTATCGTCAAGCTCGATGACATGACCACTGGCCGTCTTGATGACTTTGTTGTGCGGGTAGATCGTGGCGTAGGGACTCAGGCTCTCTTGGTACTCATCGCCCTCTACTGCGACACCGTTCTCCTCGTCGATGACGTACTCTTGGGCAACGTCCGTTCCCTTTGGCGCTCCTGCGCTTTCGTCTCCGTCACCCTTCGCCGTGAGCGGCACCTCGGATGATCCAGAGTCGCTACCGGCGAACCACGTACCCGTCCAGATTGGGTACTCTGGGTTGCCCATCTCGAACTCGATCCAAATTCCTGCCCCATAGACGGGCATCGCGACGTGGCCTTGGTCCATTACGCCGCCCGTGGCGAAACATCCCTCGGCCCAATCGAGCCAGTGATTCGAGTCGTCGAGAGGCCCCATCACCGCAGGGCAGTATGCCCGCAGTCGCATCCTCTTCTCGGGGTCGTTGAAGTCGCGCACGAAAGCCCGGTACTTCCCATAGTACCTGGTCTCCTCCTCGGCTCCTTCAAATCTGTCCTCTGCGTCCATCACTGTGTCCTAGTAACAATCGTGGCTTCCTTCGTCTTGAAGTCCACTTGCGTAACGGTGATCTTCTCGGCCTTCGCAGTCTGAGTATCGGCTTGCTTCTTGTTCTCGTTCCCGGCCTCTTCCTTCTTGTCCTTCTTGCCTTTGTTCCTCCCCGGCCTCTTGAGGCGACACGTCACCTCGTAGACATTCCCACTCGCGGTGATTCGATGCTTGGCTCCGGTGATCTTCCACTTCCCCGCATGGGTCTCCGACACACCAAGGATCTCGACAATCCTCCGAGTACGAAGCTCTGGATTACCAACAAACTTCGCAGAGGCTTTGGAACCCTTGCGAGTGATCTTCCAATGGCGGGCCTTGGCGTCCTTCTTGACCTGCTCCGGGGTGGGCTCTGGTGTAGGTTCCACCTTCCCGGCCCCGGCCTCCATATCCGTATCGGGGATGCTCTTGAACTCGCCCACCTTCTTCTCGAACGAGAGCGCGAACTGAGAGATGTTCTTTCGGATGGGGCTGTCTTTGGTAGCGTCCACGTCATCGCTTTTGTGAGTGGCCACTTTCTTCTGCTTGGGGTCTACAGAGATTCGGCGGGTACTTGGTGTCTTCCCCTGGTTGATCTCCGGTTTGAAGCTCAACAACACGATGGGGGCGACATTGGCCTCATTCGAGTACAGCCCACTTCGGTAGGTGGCGGCCAGGACGGGCTTCTCATCGTAGCTATCTGGGCCGTAGAAAAGGTTGACGCCATCCGACCAGCACTCCCATCCTTTCTGTTTGGCGAGTCGCTTGAGATACCGCAGATCGGACATCTTGCCAGGTTGGATGTACGCCTTTTCTCGGCGGTCGTCGTCTTCCACGGGGATGATCGGTATCAAGTCCCATCGGTAGGCAACCTCCTGTGCGATTTGGGTTGTCGGGACACGCCCCCAGTTGCGGGGATGTGAACGGCGGAAGGCCCGAGACACCGCATCCCACGCATAGACCTTGAGCTTGATCTTGCCGTTCGCTGGGTAGTCCGGTACCGAGTACCGAATGACTGCCGTTTTCTCAGGTGACAGGTGAGTGAGGTACCCCCAGCGAAACAGGATCATCTTGTCCTGGCCGCGCAGGCGGTCATCATCATCCAGCCAACCATTCTCGTTGTTGAAAGTGAGGACGAGCTGGCCAACCTTGTCGAGGCTTTCGTCGTACTCGAACGACTCCATCGCCATGCGAAGGTCAGAAGTGTCCGCATCAATGGGCCTCTTGGTCTCAAGGTCCAAGATGTCGAACATCACAACAGGGTTGCCCATCTCATCGAACATTCACACTACCTCAACTGGTCAAACGCGAGACGTACTCGCGTGGCTGCGGGAATGATGATTCGCTTCCCAGGGACCAAATCGTCGAAGGCATCGTGAGACCGATTGAACTCTGCGATGACCCACCACAACTCGGCGGTACCAAGGTGTCGCAGGGCGATATTCTGCCAAGTGTCTCCCACCTCGACGATGTACTCACTGTTGTCCCCGTAGTCCGTGCGGGAGAGGGCATCGAGTACCGCCTGAAACTTCGTGAGGAGCACTTCGTTCTCGTCGTACACCTCGACCAAACCGGCCTTCTCGGCCATGCTGTTTGAGTATATCTTGGCCATCAGATGATCCCCGCTGACCCGGAGAGCAGTCGGATGTCATTCCCAAACTGAGGAGCATCCGGCGCTTCTTCCAGAACTATGTCCACGTCGGCTCTCACTACTTCGAGATTAGGCGTGAAGAAGTTTGCCTTGATGTCGGCCTGGATAACCACGCAGACCACATCCTGCCAAAAGGTACCGAAGTTGAAGATCACCTTCTTGGGGGACTTCGATGCCCAGAACGTTCGGTCGGTACCGGCCACACGGGTTGTGAGAGGCCACGGTGATTCAGGGAACAGGAGAGACCGGTAGAACAGCAGCCAGTTGGTAACGTCCAGTCCTGGGTCATCCGTCCACTGCCTGTCCGTGTCGTCAAGGTAGTTCTCGATCTCCACACCGGCCTGGTGCTGAGACGTTCTCAACAATAGACGGGCTCGGTCCCCGTCATGGTGAAGCGTGAACTTGATCTGACGCTCCCCACCGTTCCCGAACATATAGACGGGATGCGACAGGCCGGGTACTTGGGTCTTCCCCCAATTCGCCTTCTTGCTGTCGGTGATCTCGCCAGGGTTATACATGAAGTCCTGCCTCAACGACGGAGAGTCGAGGAAGGCAAGAGACCCCTTGGTGATTGTTGCTCTACTCATCCTCCTACCACCCTCTGTGACTGTATGCCGCCACGCGACTCCATGTGGCTGGCGAGTTCGTCGCCATCAATGGAGAGATGGATGTGGTTCTCTGCGGGAGGCATTGATACGTTGATCGGTTGCTGTGGTTGTCGTTGATCCCACCCAGAACCTTGAATGGCCGAGACCTGATCGTGTGCCATACCCCTCTTCTGGAGATCGGCCTGGGGCACCATCGGGATCACGTTGTTCTGAATCGGGTTCACCGACTCAGGTACTTGTGGAGCCCAGTTGATACCAACGACCTCTCCCTGGGGTACCGCCGCCTGTTGCGGGAACATGAGTACGTTGTCAGGCATACTCGCCAAAGGGGCTTCCGCCGCCGCAGTCGGGGTAGCCATCGCATCCTGTTGTGCGAAGTACGCTTGGCGCTTCTTCTGCTCCTCCAAGAGCATGACTGTCTCAGGCGTCAGACCTTCGTACTCCTTCCTGCCCTTCAACGCTTCAGGCACCTTCCACGCCTGTCTTCCGGCCTCCTCGGGGGTCTCGATGAGCGAACGGACACCGTACTTCCCGATGTCCTGCATCACCTTGGGGGCTTCCTTCCCTACCAAATCGAGTAGGGCGACGATTCCTCGGATGAGGAGTTGCACAGGGGTCAGAACGAAGTTGAGAATGCCTAGACCCCATTCCTTGAAGGCCCCGGAGATGTCGCCTTCGAGGAGTAGGTTGAAGCCCTTCCACAGAGACTTCACGTAGTCCACCATCATCGACAGTGGGTTGAGGAAGGCGTTGGCAATCTGCATGGTCTTCACGAACCACGTCGCCACACGAACTACCCCACCAACCAAGATGACTAGCCACTCGACGAGTCTAATGGTCACACCCACTATGGTACCGAACACGACGCCAATCATGCCTCCGATGTTACTCGTCTCGGACCACTCCGAGTTGAGGTTGACGTTGGCTCCCACCAGCTTCCCAATCTCAGTGAAGAGGAGTTTGATCTCATCCCACAGGAATAGGAGAGCTTCGTTCAACTCGTTGATGGTCGGGGACGTGTCACCGAAAGCTGACATGAACCCGTCCTTGATAGACTTGAAGAAGACGTAGATGCTGTTCGCCACAGACAGTAGATCCATGACGAACTCCAACAGACCCAGCTTCGCAAGGCCCTTGGCCGTCTCATCCGAAAGGGTAGTAGTGCGAGTGGTCATGTTGGCGATACCCTCGTACAACCCCTGGAATACCAGAGCTACGCCGTCGATGATGTCTCGAACACCTCCCCAATTCGACTCGTATGCCTTGGATACCGCGTACCCAATGGCGGCGAGGGCGGCCATGACGGCGATCACCTTTGCCCCAACAATCGCTATGCCAATGAGGGCTCCTTTGATCATCACCAAACCGACAATGGCCACCTTGGCAGTGATCACCAGGAGGCCAAGCGCACCTATGGCCGCGAGTATGGCACCGGCTACCGTGAGGGCAGCGGCGGCAAAGGTGACAAAGAGGGTGAGGAACTTCACAAGTTTCGGGTGGTTCTTGATGAACTCCAAAGCCCCTTTGACCACCCTCGACAGTACCTTCGCCAGCTTCTCCAAGAAGGAGACAATCGGCTCGACAGCTCCCTTCACGGAGTTGAGGAACTTGGGATCGTTGAAGGTACCCATGACAGTCGTGATGAAGTCTGCCAAAATACCCTTGAACTTGTCGTAGTACCCTCCCTCGTCTGGCTTCCCGAATATCTTGCGGTACAGGAGTCCCTTCGACTCACCGAACGTCTGGAGCATGGCCCCCATCGACGTTGACGCGGCGAGTGCGGCACCAATCTGCCCCTTCTTGGCGAGGAACTTGTAGAGGTTATCCATCGCCTTTTGGGCAGGTACCTTCGCCGTGTTGCCTAGGGTCTCCCAAATCTCCTTCCTGAACGGGCGAGGGATTTCATCGAGCATACGCAGGTTTCCTGTCATCAGGGCTCGCTGCATACCCCGAACGAAGAACTGCATCCGGTCGGGGGCAACACCTGACATCGTGGCCAAGTCGGCCAAGAGAGATGCCCGTGTCACCTTCATATCCCCCGCAAAGTTCAGGGCCTCCTGTCCGACATTCGCGAATCCAGCCTTCTGCATGGAGGCAATGGTCGCATCCATTCCTGTGGCGGCGTCCTTCACGGCTCCCAGCTCTACCTTGGCTACGGCCAGGGCGGCGGTGAGGTCCACAACGCTCTGCGACTCGAACGGAGTACGCTCAGAAAGGACCAGTGCGTTCTCGATGATGTCTAGGGTGGCGTCCTTACTGGCCTTGGTCAGACTCTTGATGCGAGTCATCGTCGCTTCCATCGGCATGAGAGTACCCATCGCATCGAGCATGGTACTCTTCATGGCTCCGAAGTAGCTGGCACCGGCCCGCATCATCCCGGTACCTATCTCTTGCATACGACCGAACGCCTCCATCGCGGTAGAGGCCCGCTGGGAGGCGTCAGTTACTCGTGTAGCGAACTGGTCAGAGGCGTTGGAGGCGTTGTTGAACAGGTTGGGGAGTTGTTCGAGCGCAGTCTCCCAATTCCCATCCACATCGAACACGAGGGCGAATCTGCTGACTTGACCAGTGGCCATTTACTACCTCCCAGAGCGACGTTTCGCTCTTTCAAGTTCCGCCCTCTCGTTCTGCAATGCCTCCTGTTTGACCTCAATGAGACGTTGCCTTCGGGATACGGGCAACGCCAATATCGAGTCCACCGTCCACCCCCAATGCTCCGCAAAGAAGGCCAGGTGATTCTCGACTAGGCGTTGATCCCCGAGGGGAAGAAAAAAGACGACTCTCCAATCGGCAGGGCCATCTGCCACTCGTACCCGCAGTCCTCACAGGTCATCTCGATCTGAGTGTCGAGCCCACCTTCGGAATCGTCGAACCTCCCCCGCAGGAAGTCCCGATCCTTGGTAGTCAGACCTTTGATCTGCGCGATACTCGTTACTTTCTCACCGTCCAACTCCGTCAACCGGAGCATGAGAAGACTGGAGAACAGATCCTCCTTACGTTGCTTCTTGATCGTCAAGAGTTTGCGCTCATCCTTTCCAATGAGGGCTCGGAACGTCGCCATCTTCTTGGACGGAAGCTCGACATCCCATTCCCTCTTGGTAGGCTCCTCCATCTCTTTTCGTTCCAGCTCCGACAGGTCGATACCGGCCCGACGATGGCGGTACTTGCAGTTTGGGCACACCGCCTCGAAGTGGAACATATCGCCAAGAGACAACTGGCGAAGACGAATCATCAGGAAGGTACGGTCTGCCACCAACATCTTGTCCAGGTGGGGCATGAAGAACTTGCCACGACCGGCCTTGGGCGGGGCGATGTCACCAATCGAGACGAGGCACCTCGACAGCACCTCGTTGATAGCCATACCGCTCGCCTGTTTGCTTTTGTTCCCGAGAAGGTCTTCCTCGTACCCTGTCATCTCGACCATCTCAACGGTCTTGATCACATCGGTTACGCCATCATCGGGATCGAAGTAGCCACACGGAAGGGTCTCTTGCATAACTGGGTCTCCATTAGGGCAATACCCCTGGCACTGACCACGAAGGAAAGTGCCAGGGGGTTACTCTACCGTCGAAACGATAGAGGGGGTTCACTATGCCTTCTCAAATCCCTCATGCGCAAGTTCCAACTCCTCGATGGAGTTGTCATTCGCCTGCGCATCCAGGTCTGAGAACGGCTTGAATCGGACAGGCCAGCACTCGTACACCGACCACCGACGAACTTCTTCGTAGGTGGCGTCGTACTGCACGATGTCCAAGTCTCGCCGGTAGTTGGCTGCCTGACCTCGGGTGGTCACGTCCCGCACGTCCTTCATCCAGTCGTACAGGTCGTCATCGCCACCCTCGCTGCCTCCGATGATCTGACCACGGGACAGGGTGATGTTGCCATAGGAGGTGAGACCTCCCGACTTCTTCACCGTCTCGTTGTCACCGCCTTCGCGGTACTCCGCGACCTCGGTGGTAGCTTCGAGTCCCGCAACCTTCTGGAACCCGGCGCGTTTGAATCCCGACTCTTCAACTGCGAATCGGTACACCTTCAAGGGATCTTCATTTACCGCTCTTGCCATTGGGTTCCTCCTTTAGGCCGACAACTCAGCGTCTAGGGCACGGGTATCCTGCATCACCTCGATGAGCAAGAACTCGGTCGGTTTCTTGACGGCTACACCAACGCGGGCCTTCATCAACCCGGAGTTGATGACGGTCTGGGTGTTGTTGCGCTCGTCGCAGATGACAAAGAACGCCTCGGCATCCGACTTCCCGTAGAGCATCTTCGACAACCGGAGGTTACGAAGGAACCCTTTGTAGAGTCGGGTAACCGCTGCGCGAGTCTCGGGGTCGTTGTTCTCGAACAACACGAAGCGGCTGGCCTCGGCCAAACTCTCTTCGATGAACATGAACAAGCGACGTACTGGGATTTGACGGAACTCGCCCGTCTCCAAGGTACGCGACCCGAAGAGGCAGATACCACTGCCAGGGATGTTGAGGACGCAGTTGATGTTGGCCGGGTACAGGATGTCGTACTCGCCCTCTGCGACCTCTCGCTCGACACCCGTGACACCGTTGAGCCGACCATCGACGATACCCGCAGGGGCCTTGGCCACGTTCCGAACTCGGTCGGTACGAGCGTAGGCACCTTGGGCGAACCCGTCCACAGGCGTCAGCTCATCGGTACCAGTGATGGTACTGAGCAGCTTGACCCACGGGTAGTACGCCGCCGCATACGACGAAGCAAGGTTCGCCGTCGAGGTGACGTAGGTGTGGGCCTGAGAGGGAGACAGACCGGCTGGCAGGGTGAGGATACCGAAGCAGTCCATCCTGTTGGTCGTGTAGTCCAGAATCGCCTTCTGAACTGCGACCGAGGTGACGCCCGGAATCGAGACCAGGTTCACTGCGTCGATGGGATCGAACGCATAGAGGCCCGTCTTGGAAGCCCCACTACCAACATAGTCGGTGTCCGCGATGGCATCGCCCTCAGAACCACCAGACAACAGTGTGTTCTCCTGGGCTGCCGGTCTTGGATCGGGGACTACCGCCGCGAGGTCCGTCACGAAGATGGGGGTGTTCTCGGTGTTGTTGATGCGAGACACGAAGTAGTCCCGCTTCTGATCCGAACTGATCGCCAAGTACGAGAACGAGGCGGTGATGGTGCCATTCTCAATGACGGCAATCGAGAACCGCTCACGGATCACATACGAAGTACCTGCCGAGATACCTCCCGCAGGTACCGTAGTGGACGCGAACTGAACTTCACTGCCATTGATGTTCGTGACCTTCACCCGGATCTCATTGGTACCATCGGCAATCTGTAGCCAGTCACCCACTCGGAACTGGTTGGCAGACTTGACCTGGCATGACGTGGCCGCCCCGGCAGCCAACGAGGTCGCCAATGAAGTCACCGTGGTATCGTCTCGAACGATGGTGAACTTGACGTTGTTACCCCAAGCCCCTTCGCTCGACGCTGTGACAGTGATCGTGTCCGTTGGTGATGCAGTATCACTACCAGAGTGAAGACTGGTATCGAACCCGAACGCGGTCTGTCCTGCCCCGGCAGATACTTGGATGGACGAACTGGCCCCCGTGGTGTCCGAGGTGAGAGTAGCGTACCCGGCACCAGAGGCGGGAGTATAGGTCAAGCCAGGGATGTCTCCCTCGATGACCGCCTTCGCCTCGGCGTGGGTCACTGCGTCGATGTCGGCAACGTCGCCGGTACCAGCAGCGGCACCCACGGTATGTCCGATCTCCACGAGACCGGTACCGCTCTTGATGTCCACCTTCGAGCCAGTACCTCGTTTGTCGGAGACGAGATCGATCTCACCTCCGTTGACCTCGGCCTTGCCTTTTCGCAGTTGGTCATTGATCTCGGCGGCAGTGGTAGCAGCATCGGTCGCTGATCCAGTGAACGTGATGGTCTGGTCGTCACCGTCATCATCGATCTGAACAACGAGGGTCTTGCCAGTCAGGGCCGCATAGGTCGCGCCCGAACCGGCCTTGGTAGCCGCAGTCGCATCGAAAGTGGCAGCCGCCGCCCCACCTCCGTCAACGTCAACCGTCAGGGTGTCCCCTGGTTCCAGGTTGAACGGTGCCATGACGGTACCCGTGTGGGCACCCGCAGTGGCTCCACCGGCAGCACTCTGGATGGTCTTGGACGCTGCGACCGCCGTGAGGGTACTGACGTTGGTGATGTCCGTGTAGTGGGCAACGCGAGTGATCCAGCAACGTGAACCACCGTTCTTGAAGAACGCATCGACCTGCTCGAACAGGTACGAGTCCGCGAGGGGTCCACCGAACACCTCTTGGAATTGAGTGATTGAAGTGACAAGGGTTGCGGTGTTGATGGGGCCTTTCTCGGCTTTCCCCTCAAACCCGCCAGTGCTCGTAGAGACACCTTGAACGTCCGTTACCCCTTGCCGTACTTCGACGACCTGAATGGATGGGCTTAGGAACTCTGGCATGAGAATCCTCCTTAAAGAAACCTAGGTTTACCGTTTTGCCCGCTTCGATTTCCGACTGAATCTCGACTTCGGCTTCTTCTCAGGGGCATCCTCCTGCGGCTCGTCAGTCGCAGGCTCCTCGACGGGAGCTGGTTCCTCTGGTTGGGTCTCTGATGCGGGCTCTTGTTTCGGAATGGTCTTGGCAGGGGTTACACTCTCTTGAGCTACCGGCTTCGGGCGGATTACCGCCAGCCGAGGAGGGGTCGAATTGATCGCCCCATCTACCTCGTAGGCCGCCAGCTCTTCTTCTAAAATACCAATCCGCCCATGAGGCGGAAGTGATACAGACTGATCTGACACTGGAGCCAGGTTGAAGGTCGCTGGTCGTCCGGTCTGGTTCACGATTGTTACGATGGTTCCAGTGGTCATTGCTCACCTCTCTACATGAGTTTCTTGAGATCGATCACCTCAAGCACTCCTTCAAGTGTGGTCAGATTATCAGCTTCAGGCATATCAGGAAAGGTCATTTCAAGGTCAACCTGTTGGATCGGAACACCGCTCCGGTCCTGCAAGTACGCCCATGTCGTGTCCTGGTATCCTTCCACCAAGTACGTTGTGATGTAGACGTGCTCTCGGAAGTCTCCTTGCTGTGACGCCACACCTTCCACAGCGGGTACTTCTGGCACGGCGGCCTCGGTGTCTCCCATCATCTCCATGTCACAGGTGTAGAGGGAGCCGTCCGCTTGGGCCACTTTCAAATATCCTCGTTGCGGGAAGACATTGTAGAGGCTGTGCAACATCGACATCGCCTCGTACTCGATCTTCGACCGCAGCTCAATCTGGACCAAGATATTGAAGCCCTCGGGCAGTGGTCGTGTCACGTTGGTCGGATAGCCAACCTTGATGACCTCACCCTGGGCGTTTCTGATCTCAATGGGGGTACCCTCGTTCCACTTGATCTTGTTCTTGCTGACCGGAGGCAACCAGACTTCCGAGTTCTGATTGAACGCGATGATCTTGTACGTGCAGCACGGGAACACGCCGTCCCAATCTTCGCCAGAAGAGGACCGCTTGAAGATGGGAACCTGCCGCCACTGGTTGGGGACCACACCGAACGGGTTGAACTGCTTGTCCTTGATCGACTGTTGGCGATTGTAGATGGGGTACCGCAGGCCAGGGTTGCCAACCGGGTCCACAGGGTTATCCATGCGGTCGCGGGGGTTCCCTTCGAGACGATCTCGAATCGCTTTATCAAGTGCCACGTACACGACTGTCCACCTCTTTCTTGAAGTGCCTTGGCCACTCGACACGTACCCAGGGAATCAAGGGCCGCCAGTGGGGCCTTGGGTCCATCTTACTGGTACCGTACTCCAACCAATGCGCCAGTTTCCACAAGGGCTCGCCACTGAACGTTCTCTTGCGAGCGTCCAGGTCCACCATCGCTCCGGTCTTGGTCCTCCTTACTATGACTGACTCGACATACTTCCCAGTACGAATGAGGATGCGGCGGTCATATCCAAAGGCGATCTTCCAGTCCATGTACTCGCGTGTGAGCTTCTTCAGTCTGAACTGTTGACCGTAGATACGCTTCTGCCACTCCTTCGCAACCTCTTCTGCGAACTCCACAACCACTTTCTTGGGAACGGACTTGGCGCGGTTACACGCCGCAGTCAGTCTGCGGGCGGTCGCGTCCCAATCCTTCTTCTTGAGCTGTGTTCTTCCCATTAAGTGACCGTGAACCCTTGAATCTTGAGATCGAATAATCCCGTAGGCGATTCAAGGACCACATCCTTTGCGCCTACGGTGTTGAACGAGGGAACGTCGCCAACGATGGTACCGACAGCGCCAGGAGTCACTACTGGGTTCAAGAGAGCTTTCCCACCAATGGTGACGCGGCAGTTCGCTACGACGTTCGTTGCATTGATGGTGATCGAGGTACCTGCCGGTCCAGTGACCGGAGTGATCGGATCGGTGTCCGCAAAGCGGGCTCGTAGGGGCAGGGTTTTGATTCTCAGAACATTGGAGGCAACAGCATCACCATTCACGTTGACGACATAGAGACGGTAGAAATACTCCGTCTCAGGTTCTAGCCCTACGTTCTCCGAATCGTCTTTGTAGTCTCGGTCAATGACGGCATTGACGAGCTGTCCAAAGGACTCGATGAACGCAGAGAAGGCCCGATTCTCACGAGTGGAGTTGGGGCCGAATGATCGAAAGACGAGCTTGGAGGTAGTGGGCCTGTCGTACTTGCTGGTACTGAGGTCCGAGGGATCGATGTTCCTATCATTGAACAGTACCGACTGCCGGGACCGCTCGACGTTGGGCTTAGTGTCTCTCCAAAGCTCATACGAGTAGAAGTCGTGTTCGGTATTCCGCATCCACCGGATTCGAGCATTGATGTCCTCGATGTCTCCGGGGGCGGGGTCGAGAAGTACCGCCGCATCGGGCGGGAGGGAAGCGGCCATAGGAGTCATGTACCCGTTCCTCGGGCTCTTCCTGACCAGCGTTCCCATGACGAGATCACCTTCCCGAATGACGTTCTGCTGGGCGGCAGAGAGTACGGGGGAAGGGATGACACGTTGGAGGCGTGCGCTGTCCTTCTCGTAGACAGTCTCCAGTGAGTCGGCAACACTGAGTAGCGTCGCTACGTCCTCACTGAGTCCACGCCTTTTGGCAGCGTCAATGGCCTGATGGCGAAGTACCGCTGCCTGGGCGAGTGTGAGTACCAACATCTCCTCTTCAGGAGGGACACTCAGCACATCGTAGTTTGGGTTGTGACGTTTCGCCGCCTCTGCCAGAAATGAGGTCAACTCCTCGTCCGAGAACAGGCGGTGAAACATCGCCGCCACTTTGTTCACAAGCTCGTAGGCGGGGATGGGCATGAGGTCGCTACTGAGGTGATCGTTCTCTGCGTCCTCATTGGGCTCGACGTTGTACCCGTCGATGGCCTGAAGGGCCGCGATCAGTTGCCCTACAGTTTCGTACCGGTCATCCGAGAGATCGAAGTCGATACTCGGTGCGGTACCTCCAGTGATGGTTAGAATGAAGCGAGATCGGTTGACCTCGATGATGGCACTGGAGACACCCGTGTCCGTGATGCCGATGGAGAAGGCCGAAATCTTGTACCGCTCATCCTTGATACGGTTTCGCAGTTTGCTAACAAGTGTTCGGCTCATCTCTCATCGACCTCACAAGCAAAGGGCTAGTCCAACATGCCCCGTTCTTTCAAGAACTGGGCGACGTTCTCCGGTACCTTGTCCTCTTTTCCTGCTGTGAACGAGTACCGTTTCCCGCCGATGGAACAGCTCATCATGGTTTTGTTCGGCCTGACCTTGACCATCTTGGCCATGCCGCCCGTGGGAACCGCAGGGGCCTCACTGACGGCGGCCACGCTGGCTGCGTCGGCCTTCTCCTTGGCTTCGGCATCGGCCTTGGCCTTCGCTTCCTCGGCAGCTTTCGCTTCGGCTTCCGCTTTGGCTTTCGCCTCCGCTTCTGCCTTGGCCTTCGCTTCTGCCTCCGCTTTGGCCTTGGCCTCTTCCTCTGCCTTCTTCTTATCCGCGTTGGATGGCATCAATGCCTCCTTTCATCGGGTCTGTCAAAGACTCGGGTTGAGGCTTAGATCGCGCCCGCAGGCACGAACAAAGCGGTGATCTTGATGTTGGACAACGGGCCGCCTGTCTGGTTGGCGAGGGTCAGCTCACCAGTGGCCTCGTTGTACGACACCGGTTGGAACCCGGTACCGGCAGCGGCTTCGCTGGGGTACAACGTCCAGGTACGGGCACCGACCGCAGCCGGTCCACCGCTCTCGACGGCGGCGTTCCAACCGACAGGGATGAGACCCTTGCCGAGTTGATCTTCTGGGAGAGTGAGGACCGCGTTGGCCGCATCGGCAATCGGTCCTGCGATGGTTTCCTCGACGACAACGAGGTTTTCCTCGTTCAAGCCGTGGGGTACGAAACTTGCTGTCATGGTTCAAATCCTCCGAGGGCTCTAGGCCCTCAATGAACGGTTACGTTTCTCGGTCTCCGCGTACTGCTTACGCAGTCTCGGCCACCACGATGTTCGAGTTCTCCAGCACCGACTGGCCCCAGATGGAGTACCACGCGAGACCGTGCTCACGTCCGTAGTCCTCGACGCCATTGTCGCGCAACTCGACGGGCAGCGCGGTCGCATGACCGAACGCATACTCACCGAAGAACACGGCTTGGTAGATGTCGATGCCGCCCGAACCGGCTCCGTCGAGGTTGGCGTCATAGCCAACGTCCACGTAGTCCCCGGTCTCGGGGTCGATGGCGCTGTTCGCACCATTCGGCATGACGGTGGTGCTGACGAAACGAACGTCCTCGTACCGCCCGATCTCACCAGTGTAGATTTGCGTGGCACCGGCATACAGACTGGCGTTGATCCAGTCATTGTCGTCACGCAGACCACGGGCCTGATGGGGGTGGATGAAGCAGATGTAGTGGTCGCCCGCCCACTTGGGAGCGTTGTTGGTTTCCAGTACCTCGACTGCATCCTTGATGGCGCGGGTGTCAAACACGTCCGCAGAGGTGACGTTGGCACGGGCGGTCTGCCCACCACCGTACACCACGTTGGTACCGAGTTTCACCGTGTCACGAAGCTCGGAGTCCAGAACCAGGGCCATGTCACGACCTAGGAGGAGCGACGCGGCGCTCATCTGATCGTAGAACGAGGTCTGGAGCAAGAACTCCGAGAAACCGATGGCGTTGCCTTCCTCGGCCACGGAGATCGACTGAAGGCTCATGGACATGCCGCGAGTCTCCAGGCGCTTTCCTTCGGTCAACCGACCACCACGCTTGATGTTTCCATAGCGGGGCAGTTGGATGACTCGACCAGGTTGGACACCCAGCTCGGTCTTCTTGGTGGAGAATTGGTCGAACTTCAGGATGGGGAGAGCTGCGAACCAGATTTCCGCTGAGAACACGTCCCGCGTCGCTTGGACGATCTGATTGAAGCCCGCACCCGACTGTACGGCTGTGTTGAGAACTGATGGCATTTCAAATTCCTCCTAGATGAGTTGCAAAAGGTTTCTCTTTCCAAAACGCAGGTTGTGTTTCCCAGCTCTCCCTATCTACCGAAGCGGTGGTGTCGGGGTGAACCTCTGCTGGAACGCCGCCGCTGCTGCACCCGCATCGCCCTGTGGTGTTGGTCCCGTTGGGGCACCACCTGGTTGTTGGTTCATCAGCGGATTCTGTCCCGCATTGGTTCGGTTGACCGCCTCAATAGCAGCCGCCCGAGGGTCTGTCGGTTGTCCTCCAACGTTCGGCGCGGCTCGGCCAGGTTGGACGGAAGCAGGGTGTACCGGACCCGTTGGGTAACCGGTAGGCTGCATGACGCCATTCGGACCTTCGACGTGAGGAACGTTTGAGGGAACCGCCATGTGTCTCGGGGCAGAGCCAAGAGGTGTACCACCCATTGAACCAGCGGCTTGTTTGAGATTGCTGAGAAGTTGTCCTCGAACCTGCTCATAGGCCCCAGACCTTACTGCCTCTTCACTGGTCATGTTGGCGAGCGTGTTCATGTCAATCGACTGTTCCGCGACAGGCATCGGATTAACCTGCGATGGAAATCCTACCGCCTCATTCGGGGTGAAATGCGGGCTTGGAGTAACAGGAGATCCACCCACCGAAGAGGGTACATCGCCAGTACCTTGTGTCCCGTGTTCAGCCGCGAACTCTTGGAACATCTTCTGTCGCAAACGTTGGTACTCCGCTTGCGCCACGAGAATGGATGCGTCGATGGCCTCTGGCGAATCCCCGCCAACGAACTCTGGAATCAGATTGGCAACACCAACCTCTGCGAGGCGGCGATGCTTGTACGAGTCCAGTTCGATACGACGGTTCTCCTCCGTGTGTCTCTTCGCGTCTTCCTCTCGTGCCTTCTTCTCTGAGGCGATTTGCTCCTGTAGGGCAGTTATCCTTGCCTCAACTCGCTGATCGGCTGTGAGGTCTTTGTTCGCAATGACCTCCATCTCCTTCAGCTTCGTGTTGGCCGCTTCGAGGGCTTCGGCGTTCGCTTTCGCGTCGGCCTTCACCTTTTCGAGGGTACCATAGAGCTTCGCCTTTTCGTCCTGACGTGCCTTCTCGATCATCGCCACCACGTTGTCAGGCGCGGTCAACGCCGCATCCTGTGGGGGATTGTTCGAGGGGGCTTGGGCCGGATCTTGGGCAGGTGTTTGGGTCTGTGCTGGTGCCGGGGTTGTTGGTTGACCTGGTTGAGGGGTCACTACCGGCGTAACTGTGGCTTGGGCATTATTTGGGTTTGCGGTCGCTGGCATGTCGGTCTCTCCTTTCAGGGTTGGGTGTTAGCCCAACTTTCCTGTCTTTCGAGAACCGACATTGGCGACCGGAATGGCCGTCGAGCCCGAACGACTTGGGGCTCTGTCAGGTCCGAGGTTGCGGGTGTTCGACACGTTCGGGCGCTCGGTGAGTCCCGCTGCGTAGATCGAACCGGCACCAGAGGTCTCACCCTGGCTTCGGCCTTCCCCAGTGTTGCCACTCGGGAACTTCCCCGGAATGGTGGCATCGACGTTGGTGCTCTCAGAATTACCGACCCCGGCATCCTGATAGCGACCGCCGCCTGCCGAACCGGCAAACTTCGTTGTGTCCTTCATGGTTTTCTCCTTTGAGCGACAATCGCCCGGTAAGCAAGAAGGTTGTACCACCTGACCATCAGGTAGGACAACCTACATTATACTCCTCAACCCCCTCCCTACGACAGGTGGGGGTACTTTTTTCGCTGCTTCGCTTTGTGGGCAGCGACTCTCTTCTTTGACGCCTTGTACCCCAACTTCACATACTGAGGTAGCTTGAGACCCTTCCGCTGTCGCATCGCGGCCTTGGCCTTCTCCGGGTCGAACCCCGGAACACCACCCTGTCGGGCGACTGCGAAGAACCTGTGTTGGGCCTCGGATTGAATCTTCAACTTCTTGCTCCCACGACCTGGATTCCCAAACTTCCGTCTGCCACCCTTGGTGACGTACCAAGATGATCGGGGCTTCTTCTTCGCAGGCGTTGGAGCTGCACGGCCATGAACAGGAGATGGTGGTCCGTTGTTTGTTTTCGGCTGAGACGGTTGAGGTGTTGCGTGACCTCGACCGGAACCGAAGACGGACAGCATCTCGTGAGTGAGTCCCCTCATTCGTTGCCCTCCCGCTTCTTGTCCCAATACCTCTGACGGGCTTTGGCGTTCTTGATGATCCGTTGTTGCTCCTTCTTCGGAACACCTTTCGCCTTCATCTGGGATCGAAGCAACTCCGCAAGAGGTATCCCGCTGTACTTCGGCAGGTACCCCTTGTTGAGTAGAAGATGATCTTGCAGTTCAGGAATGTCCACACGCTCGGCGGTACCACCCCGATAGATCACGTCACGGTTGCGTCGTCGCTCTCCCCTACCGGCGATCCCGTCCACCTGTTTATGGTGAACTCGTGTGCCAGTAATCCAGGGGCTAAGAGTAGACTCGCGCTTCGTGGCCATGCTTCACTTCTTGGGCTTCTTCTTACCGCCAGAACATCCATGAGACATGGGCTTGGTCAGACCGCATCCGTGCGGAGTTGTACCGCACGACCCGTGGGTCATCCCACAGGCATGGCCCATTGCCATACCCTTCTTTCCGACTGACTCCGTGTTCTTTGTCTTCTTCATTGCCTACTCCTATGAACGCCCGGTGTTCAACCCGCGCTCTTTCATGCCCATGTCCCCTTGGGTCTCTTTCCCAGAGGGCGGGTGGCTTGCTGCCTTCGCACCACGGGCGTCCTCGTCACCCTGCAACTCGGTCTCCGCAGGGCTGGCGATGTCTGGGGCAGGACTGATCGAGGCTTCCCGTTCGAGTTGCTTCTCGATCTCGGCAATGTAGGGGGCAATCTCTGGGATGTGTTCTTGAATCCACTGCTTCGATACGATCCCCATCTCTTTGTACTGCTTGTAGAGTTGGGCTTGGAGGTGGACATCCTTCGGCAGCGGATCATTGAAGGCGATCTCGCTGTCGTATGGATTCAGGTACTCCACTCGTTCGAGTGACGTACTGCATGGAACCAGGTCTCTCGTCACTTCCTCCTCGTCAACAAGGTGCCCTGTCTTGGAATCGTACTTCCGCACTACAATGGTAGCACGTTCTGGCTCGGGCGGAATGTCGATCTGAGAGGTCGGAATCTTTCCAGGCTCCACCTCTTTGGGGAGCTGCTTGGCGACTCCGGGCTTGACCCCCTCCTTGGATGGGGCGACGGCCTTGTTGTTCTCGGCTGCCTGGGCGTTCTCTTCCGACCGCTTCTTCTCTGCCTTCTTCTCAATCGTGGACTCGGGCTCGACATCCCAGAACGACCTGGACACGCCGCGATGCTCGGCCACGATCTTCCAATACGGCTCCTCTCGAATCTCCTTCCCGAAGCTGTACTCGCGAAGGAACTTGAGCCGCATGTCCATCGGGGCCAGGAAGTCGAAGTTGGCTGGGTTCATCTGGTATGCACGAGGCAATGACGCTTCCCCATCCTTGGTCTTCACCAAGGCGATCTTCCCGCCTGTCAGCTTGTCGATGTCGAACGGGAGATCGATCATACCGAGTACGTGGCCGATGCGAAGGATGAAGTAGTTCACCCTCTCAAGACCGGGCTGGTACTGTGCCCGCTTCTTGATGGTCTTCTCCATGAGAGGACCGAACTGCATGTGAAGGGCTACACCGGCTGTGTTGGAGATCGGCATCATCTTCCCAAGCGAACCCTCGGGAGTGTCCGACAACTCCAGCATCACTTCCTTCACCATGTCGATGTACTCTTTGGCCGCTCCGAGGTCTCCCTCCAGCTTGAGGTTGAACACGCTCGCACGCTCGGGAAGGCCCGACCAAATCTGTCGAGGACCACGTTCGAGCTGTTTGGCCTTGGCACCTGTGATGACGGTGATGGGAGCCGCGTTGTAGTTCACAACGTCGGACACGTCGGTCGCCTTCTCGTTCAGCTCTCGCTGTACGTCAATCACTTCGAGACAATCGGGGAGACCGTAGGGCTCGTTGGGTGCCGGAAGGTTCTTGATGTGGACGAGAGGAATCTCACCCAGCACGTTCTCACGAATCCGAGGCTCCTCACCTTGAAGGTGCTCGGTGATGGTGGTCGGTGTGATGATCTGGGTGTACCGCCGAATGTTCAACTGGCGGCCTTCGGAACTGCGGTCCTCTTTCCCGACCTCGGACACCGCTCGTGCGTCATAGTACAGAGTCTCAATCCGCACCGACCGCATCTCTTCTTTGTTGAGCGGGTTGAAGTCGGGGAAGACCTGTTCGCTACCGAGTAGGTTCAGAACGATCCTACCTTGGGCGAACGGGAAGATGCGCTTCTCCAACGGTGTGGGCTGTTGGTACGTGACCAAGATGAAGCAATCACCTGTGACACCGCCCATGAGGGCCATGTCCCAAATGAACCTGCCACCGTTGTTCTTCTTCCACACCTCGCGAAGGAAAGGTGCCGTGTACCCGGCTAAGGGCTCCGGTACCTTGATGTTGAACCCTCGCGAGATGAGGAAAGCAGCACCTTTGTCGATGATCTTCTTGAAGTAGTTGAACGTGACGAGCGGGTCACCGTCCTCGCGGGCGAAGTCCCAGTGCTTGTTGTAGTAGAACCGCCAGTGTTGACGGTATCTCTGGAGTCGAAGGAGTTCGGCCTGCTCAAGGTTGAGGTACATCCCCAACTTCGAGGGGTCGATCACCCTCTGAAAGGGTACTGCTCCTCCTGTCGCACCGGAGGAGTCCGCGAAGAACGTCATTGCCATGATCGACTACCTTTTGAACCGTGGGTTTTGGTTCATCATCGCGTCTGCCGGTACGGACATGACGCCCATTGTACCGCCAACGAACCCCGCGTTGCCTGCTGCGGGCTGGGCATGACCAGACATCGGCCTCGGCAGTCCTGGCGGGGGCTCTGGCAAGGCGTCCTGGGGCTCCGGTGGGGCCTCTTCAGGCGCTTGCTCGGGCGGGGGCGCGTCTTCGGCAGGGGCCTCCTCTGCGGGGGCCTCCACGGGCTCTTCTTGGGCAGGGGCCTCTTCTACCGCCTGCTCGTCGTTTGGGATTTCCAGATCAATGTTGTCTTGGGGATTCGTCTCGGGCATAGCTCACCTCCATAGTTGGGACTTCTACATCATCCACAGCCTCGAAGTCACCTTCAAGGTCCAAAAAGGTATGGCGGTCACGTTGCTTCGTGTACCGCTTTGACCGTGGACCCGCCATGAGACGAGCCAAGGCTGCTTCCGTACCGCGACGAGAACCGATCTTCTCGGCGGCTGATGATGCGGGTTGTTCCCCGTCGAAGGAGGAGACTGTCGCAGAGGGCTCTTGCCTCAACAACTCCTTCTCTTCTTTCACGTCTTGTCTGAACTCTTTCAGAAGCGTGTTGAGTCTTGGCCGACTGTGACCGTCCTCCTTCGCGAGGTACTTTAGAACATGCTTCGCAACGCGAAACTCGATCATCATTCGTATTCGGTTGAGTACACGAATCCAAAAACCACGAAGCCCCCGGAAGTACGAGGGCTCGATCAGTTGGTTGTAGTATCGTACTCGATGCACTACGGGTTCTCCGTTTGGTATTGGGCAATCAAGGCAACAAGGGCCGCCTCGTTTGCCTCGCTGGGGTCGTCGATGAAGTCTCCCATTGCCGACTTCATCTGGTAAAGGGTCGGTGACGGCAACTGCTTGCCGGTACAGAACCAATCATTCCCCAGAGGTCTGAGTTCCACGATGCACGCACTTCGGATGTCCTTGTCCTCCGCGTCTGGGATCGTGAGACGAACGTAATCCGCCACTGCATTGAAGTGGTAAGAGTCCGTCTTTCCAGTGGCGAAGTCTGCCACCTCCGATTGGATCGACATGGCTACCTCCCGCTACACGCCAGAGCTGAGTTCGCGGTCATCACCGCTTCCCTCACTTTTCGGACGGCTGCGGTTTGATCGGCTGACTCAGGCGTGTTGTCCACGATGGCCTGGGCGAGGGCACGTCCCGCTGCCCGCATCGTTTCGTACTTCGCTTCGTCGCCTGGGCCTGGCTTGTGGTACGTGAACCAGTTGTCGAGCTGGTCATTTGAGATGGCCATATCATCCCACCTTTCCAGTCTTCGCACGAGAACTGCGGTCGAAGTTCCTGATGTCAGTACCCGGTAGGGTCTGCATCTGTTGAGGTTGGTACTCGCCACTACCCGGCAACGCGGGTGGTGCATCCTTCTCGGCAGGCGTGATCCGAGTGGTACACGCCGACGCCTTCCCCATGTTGAGGGCTTCCATGCTCGCAGAGATCCGCTTCCGGCCTCTGTCGATCATGGTGCTGATCGTCTTGACTGTGGTTCTGAATCCGCCCCGCGCTCCCGAGGGGATGGAACCGCCTGGTGCCCATGCCATGTTCTACCTCTTCTTTCGTTGACGTTTGATGGTCTTCTTCACAGCCGCGACAGTGGTACTCGTCTTGGCTGCGAACTGTTTGGCCGTCACCTTCTTACCGGCGATTATCGGCTTCTGACCTTTGGCGATGCGCTTCTTGTTCGCACGCTTCTTCTTGGCCAGGGCCTTCAACGCTCGCCGGATTCCCGGTGTACGCCCGTGAGACGGGCCGCCCATTCCCTCGCCACCACGCTCTGGTCCTTTGCCATCGTGACGACCACCTGGAACACATCCCTCCGCACGTCTACCGTGCGAAGAGTTGGTGTCGGAGTACCCAACACCGTACTGGTTCCGCCAAACCTTCTTGCCCTCCACCTTTGGCATCTCCTTGGCCGAGACCGGAGCCTTCGTGTCTTTGTGAGAGGCGATGGGTTTGACGGCCAGGTCTGCCTTGGTGAGTTTGGACGTGTCGGGCTTTGGTGTCGGCACCTCTCCACCCCCAGTGCGAGTGGCCTCGGCAATCGTAGCCAAGACCGCTGGCGGCGGCGGGGTGGGGTCACTGTCCCGAACACGAGCTGGAGTTCCGAGGGGCTTCAGTGGGCTCAGAACTTGAGCAGAGGTGTCCCGAGTGATACCGCCCAACGAGTCACGCTTGATTCCAAGATGGGTCAAGCCCTTGGGTGTTTGGTTCATCGGGCACCTCCTTAGATGACTACCTTCTTCAGCCGCTCGATGTTCTTCCGTGACCACGGGTCATGGAGCTGCTTCCGAGTGATCGCGGGTTCACCCGAGGTGTCCACGCTGTTGATTGCTGCGGCAATCTTGTCCGCTGACTCCCGATTCAACGGGAACCGAAAGTCCTTTGCCACAACAGTAGGAGTCGAGCCCGTTAGGGCTGAGACCAACTTGTCGATGACAGCTCTCGACATCGGACGGTGAAAGCCGCGAGGATCATCCAGTAGATTCGCCATCGCTTCATCTCCTTTTGGTCGGCTACTCTATGTAGCCTGTCTTGTCTTCAACGCCCGCCTTCTCAAAGGCGTGCTTCCTTTCCACACAGTTCCAGCATACCCCACAATGCTTCTCTTGGAAATCGTAACAACTCCATGTTTTCTCGATGGCTACCCCGTGGTCATGGCCGTACCGAACGATGTCGGCTTTGCTCATGTCACCAAAGGGTTGAAGGATCTCGTACTCGTACTCGCCCGCATCACGGGTGGACATGCCGAGAGTGAGGGACTTGGCCATCGACTCCAAGAACGGAGGCTTGCAGTCTCCGCATGTGAGGTCATCGGTGTTGTTCCCGAGTGCGAGGTAATGGGCGTGGAAGTAGTACGCCTCGACGGCCAGCCTCGTCAGGAAGAAGATGTTCCTGCCAGGGATGAACATCAAATCGCGTTCACGCTTCGGGGTGGGGATGAACTGGTCCCCCGGATTGGTGGCCCAACACCGGATGCCACCCATGAGGTCGAATCGAATGAGTTTGCACTTCGGCCACACCTGGCGAAGGCGGTCGAACTCGACGATTGCCGTCTTCTGGCCGTAGTCGATGAAGATGGGGATCGGGTAGTACCCTTCATTTTCGAGCTTTTGGACCATCACGCTCGAATCGAGGCCACCACTACACGAACAGAATACCAACTTGCTCTCTTCTTTGGTCATTGGGTCTTTCCTTTGAACATGATCTGCAAATAGGTCAACGCTTCATCCATGAACTTGGCAACGGATGGATTCACCATGCGAGAGAACGTGGGGTCCAACAAGTGGGTCGCCATGTTCTCAGCGAAGGTTTCGACCACAGACACGTCGCCATACATTCGCCTCGACAACTCTGCCCAGGCTGGTGATTCTCCAAAGTAGTGCCCGACACCGAAGTTGTCGTCAAGGGCGTGGGCGATCTCGTGAATCATCGACCGGCGCATGACCTCTGCCGGAAGGTTGGGTACAACGTAAATGTTCCGAGTGATGTGCTCGTATTGGGCTGTCTCGTTGTACTGCTTGGGGCGATCAGACGGGATGATGTTGTTGATGCGGGCCGCTCGAACCAGGTACCTGGGGAGTAGGTTCAATACGTCTGCTGGCTTCATCTTCGTCCTCTCATGTACCGCATCTGCCGGTTACTATAACCGGAGGATTGCTGACTCCTATCACGCGCTCCACCATCAGGTACACCACTCACTTCGATAAATGGCATAGCGTCTTTCTTGAGAATCTTCTCGGCCCAACACGCCAGGGCCGCCGAGTCCGGGTAGTCGTCATGCTCATCTTCGGGGGCTACGCACGAGATGTAGTTGCCAGAGGAGATTTTGTCTAGGTCCAAATGCTGTGTCTCGAACTTCTGGAACTCAGGCGTTTCTTGAGCAGCGGCATCGGCAGGATACTTGAACCGACGAGAGGACCACTCTTGCAGGTAGTATTTGTAGAGGTCGGACTTCGAGGGGGCGCTGTACTTGAACGGCTGAACGTCGATGTCAGGTAGCAACACCGTGAACCGCTCGTACACGGGATCGCCCATGCCAGTCGCGTCGCAAAGGAACATGGACAAAGGAGGGAACCTCATCAGGAAGTCGAGCACACGTTGGTACTGGCCAGTGTCACCCTCGAACGTCCCTTGCAACTCCAACCACGCGACCACTCGCTTCATGTAGAAGTAGTTCTGCTCGCTCTCTCCCTGGATGGTACCGATCTTGTCGTGAGGTGTGCCGTATTTGGAGATGTCCACGATGGGATTGTCCAAGTCTATGTCGGTGAGCGTAAGGACGGTACTGTCGTTCGACTTCGCAACGTCGAGCCCCGCAACCAGGACATGACCATTCCTCGGCATGGGCAGCTCGCCAATGTGGCGCTTCTCTCGACCGGCCATGAGGGTCGATGCCTTGATGGCGATGATACGACTCTCCAACCACTTGAGCATGAAGTTCATCTTGAACTCTTCATTCTCAGTGCCGCCGAGTCGCTTGATCTGCTTCTCGATGTACTTCTCGTAGTTCAGGTGGAACGGGTTACCATCCCGGTCGTAGGCCGCCCGCTTCTCCGCGAGCACCATCTTGTAGTCGAACTCGAAATGGTTCCGTCTGCCACCGTCGCTGTACGCTTGAACGTTGTACTGGATGTCTGTATGGAAGCCGCCGCGACTCTCCCAGGCAGTACCGATCTTGACCATCGTACCTGCGGTCGCGGCCAACATCGGCATGATCTCTTTTTCGACCTTGGACCGAAGGAGCTTCTGGGCCTCGTCGCAGAGGATGAGGTGGTAGGTCTTGCCCTCGATCTGTGTGTCAGGGCTCGCAGACTTGGATCGCACCACGCTACCGGTACTCCACCCAAGCTCATCGCCACGGTCAGTGGTCAACTCGATGTTGATCTCTGGGTCACGGAACACAGCCTCACCCTCTGGTGAGGAGGCCAGGGCTCTCATGCGACTGAACGAGATACCTGCCTGGTCCATGACTGGTGCGAAGATACCGACCCAGAACCCGGCAGAGAACGACTTGAGCCGGGTGTCGTCGGGGAACTCTCGGGCCAAGACAGGGAGGATGACGCAAAGCGAGACCGCAACGTCGGCAACGGTCTGAGTCTTTCCGGCCTGTCGAGAGAAGAGAGCAGTGATGGTGTCGCCTTCGGCCAGTACCACCGATTCGATGATGCGGCGGGCGAACACCTTCTGGTAGGTGTAGAGGTCTGCCTTACCGACGCGCTTTGGTCGCGTGAACTCCTCGACGAAGATCAGAACCTTGTCGATCAGCTCTTTGTCTGTGAGGGGGCAGGTTCTCAGTAACTCGGGTTGGGTATCTTGGGCAGCAACTTGGTCATTGAACATGGCATCTTCTTAATCGGGAAAGCGGCAGTTCTCAAGTCTCGGCGTCAGAACTACCAAGAGCAGCCCACGTTTGGTTCAGGCGCTACTTGCCGCCTTTACCTCCCGTGACCTTCTTCTTGCCGAAGAGTCGGCGCAGTACGGCCCCGGCCTTGGTCTTGAGACGCTTCACCAGCGTCTTCTTCCCACGGGCCATGACCTACTTGCCGCCCTTGCCGCCCTTGACCTTCTTCTTTCCGAAGAGGGGCTTGAACGCCTTGGTTCGCTTGCCCTTGGTGGTCATTTTGTAGGCTCTCTTCTTTCCTCGTGCCATTTGGCATCTCCTTCTGTTTGAGTGGAGGTTGTTGTTTTGACTCCAGCTCAGTTTTGGCCTGGGATTGGAGGTCTACGTTTTCGCTCCAAGAGCCCGCACGCCATGTTCAGACTCCATATTACGTTCTAGCCCCTGGTTTTGGCAACCGTCTTCTTGACCAGTTGGCACTGGGCGCACTCGCCGCAGGGCTCCTCAAATTCGCAGGACATCGTGTGTGCGAAGTCGATTCCGTACTCGATACCCTCACGGATGATGCGCTCCTTGTCCCAATGACGATCCAAGAACGGGTTCTCAAGCGCCACAGGTACCTCGAAGGCCGTCTCCAAAACCATGCCCATCTTCAACCAGAACGAGGGCGACTCGTCCCCTGAGATGGTGTCCTGCGTATCCCAGATGTCCTGTTCGTACTGGTACGCCGTGACCACTGCCGGGTTCGTCTCCAAGGCCGCCGCGACCATCCCAACCATCAAGACCATGAAAGCGTTCCGTCCTGGGGTGATGGCGAAGTTATCGAGTCGATACGCGATGGCGTCCTTCATTTTCTTTGGTGCCTTGGCCAGTGGGTTCAGAGGCCGCATCGAGAAGAACGGAGAAGCCTCCTTGACCTGGAACTCCTCGGGCGTCTTGAACTCCACCACCCGGAAGTGGACATCCACGCCATGCTCTTCGAGTTTGGCGATCTGATACTCCGCACAACGAAGCTGTCGATCAAACGATGGCTGTCCGAAGTTGCAGAGTACCGCCAGGTTGAGGCGGCCTTGAGAGGCCAACTCGTACATGAGGACGGTGCTGTCGATCCCACCGCTGTACGCGACTGTTGCCATGATCAGGTCTCCTTATCTAGGTCTTTGATTCCGCAATTCCGCTCTGGGCCAAGTCGGCACGAAAGCGGGCGAACACCATACTTCGAGCACTTCCCATTTTCGAGAAGAGGGCACCACGGATCACGGACCATGTACCCAATGATGTCGCTGCACGCTGGATCGTCATTCCCATCCCAACTGCCACCTCCCTTTCCGGCCCAGTGGCCTTCACCGAGGAAACACACCTGGTCGTCATCCAGCTCCAACATTTCGATGTCGCTCTGGGTCAACCACAGTGGTTCTGAGAAGTCGCTCGAACAGCAGTTCTGAGTCGTACACGTCTCACACGAGTTCTCCTCGTGAGGCTGTTGCTCGTCCCTCTCGATACACTCGACCAGGTAGTCGTGAAGCTCTTTCGTGATCCCGCGAAGTACGGGGTCATCGAACGTGTAGGTGTGCTCCTCGACCACCTCGATCACTCCACCACCCGGAGTGCCTTCGTAGTGAGACCACTTGATCTTGGCTGCATCTGTTTCTGGGTCAATCTCAATCCCACGCAAGTTGGCTAGGACTCGTTCAGGTCTGTCAGCTTCGATCTTCATACGGCTCTCCCGCTCGGGTCGATGGAGAACGTGGCCCTGCGAGGGGCCGGTGGTTTGTCGGCCTTCTCCATTCGTTGTTCATGCGCTTGGACCAAGGCCCAATCACGCGCACCGAAGTCGTGCTGGGGCCTACCCGTCGTCCTCGACACCAGGGCTATCGCTTGCTGTCTCCGTTGGTTCCTCTTCTGGTCCTCCTTCGTCTCCTGCTGAAGGAGGTTGAGAGTTTCCATTGACGTTAAGTAGTGTGCCATCTTTCAATTCCTCCAAGAACTTGGCTACCACCGAGTCACCGTGAAGCAACTCGTCGTAGTCGTCCAACCGATCCACTATACGGTACCGTATCACGGCCAACATCCGTATGCAGTAGTCGGCAATCTTCTGTTCGTGTTCGATGCAGCACGCCACCGGTTGATCTTTCTTCAGGTAGGTGTTGCACCCTTTCCATTGGCACCGAGGGCGGCCTGTCCCTCGCGTGCAACCGTCGTAGGTTTCCCATGGACGGTCCTTGTGGACGTACTTCTTCGGGAGCTTCTTTCGCTGGTACGGGATCTTGACCTCGTGCGCCTCGGTCAACGTGATCGTCGCACCCTTCCCTTCTGCCACAAGGGCCTCTACTTGGTCCCAGATGCCAGGCATCACAAACTCTTCACGTCCACGATGGCCGTGATGACGTAGGTACCGGGAAGCAACTGGATGTCGGCCTCAAGGCGCTCGTCGTTGGCGATGGAGGCAAGCATCTCGGACAACATCACCGGGTCGCTCACCTTCACAGCCGACTTGAGTTCGACCTGTCTTCCCCTCTTGACCTTCTTGGTACTGTGCGGGGCTCGCCTCAACTGGTGGTCATTGTCAATCTTGCGTGGCATCAGAACTCTCCTTTGTCTTGGACTGCAATCACTCTGGTTATGAAAGTGACCCGCTTCAACCAAGCCGGGTCGGTCATGTTTGGGTGGTTGGTGGTGATCTGGAAATCTACTTTCGTGCCGGTACTGGACAGAACTAGGCCGATGTAGTCCCCAGCCTTCGCATACCGAAAGTTCCGATGAGGGTACTTGAAGGCCAGCTCCGCTTCGGGCACCACATACCGAAAAGTGGGATGCTCCCAAATCTCGCCATTCGGCTTGATGGCGCAGGGAGCGAGATGATACCGCCTATCCATTCTTGGTCTCCCACGTCTCATAGTGAGATGCGACCGCATCGCAGATGTACTGTTGATCAGCGATGTTGATCGATTCGAGGGCCATGCGAATATCGCCCAAGTAGGGCGCACCGTCCTTCCCACGGTAAAACGCGAAGGAGACCATTCGGACGCGATGCTCGTCGAGGAACTTCGGAGGCGGATATGGTGGTCTGCGGTCTTTGTTGGGCTCCCACGTCTGGTACACCCAACTCTTCGGTTGCTTCCACACCCACCGTATGGCCTTGATCCACCCTTTGACGAGTTGCCGTCGCTCAACCGAATCGGGGTGGTTCTCTGGCTGTACTACGTCAGCGGCAACTAGCGCGTCTGCGAGTAGTTTCGGGCTCATTTGGTCTTTCTCCTACTTTTGGGCTGCTTGGTCTTTTTGATCATCTTCACACTCGGGACTGTTTGATGGTCAATTTGCTCATCTGGACAAATGGGGCAGTTTTTTGAGTGAGAGGGGTACATGGGCACTTGGTACAGAGCGGGCTTTTGGTCCAAATTTTGGTTGAGGGCGCTATCGGGGTCATTCACCCATGCGACGAAACAGGGCCAGCAACAAAATCTTCGCGGCTGATTCTCGATAGCCAGGAGTATATTGACCTCCCGCGCCGCTAGTGGGTTCTTGCACCCTTGACAACAGTATTCGGCGGTACGATCTGGGAGTGGGGTACGATTCTCAATGCGTCCTGGGTTTTTCGCGACCGGCAAGGTGGCTTTGTCTCCTTGCGGGCGGTACTTCTTTGCGGGCCGCTCGTCTTGTAGATCCGCCAAGGTGGTACCTGTACCCCACCCGCTGCCGTCGTACTGGTGTGATCGTAGTGTCACATCCTGTTTCGCTCTCTTTGCCATCTATTCTCCTTCCCCGCCGGGTATCACGTAGGCCGCCGAACAGTGCATGTGTACCTTCGTGCGTTCCAACAGGCCGATCAGGTACGTCAGGTCTTCTTCCCCGATCAGCCGGTACTTGAGTTCTCCCCCTTCTGTCCGGTACGCGACTACTGCGTGGGTGATGTCACCTTGATCCGCCATATCCGCCGCTTCCCGCAGGTTGTTCCCCTTGCAGGTACCCAAGTACGTGATGTCACCCATTGCGTTTCGCCTCCCGCCACTCCTTGTTCACCCAATCGAGGTGCATTTTGAGGTCCAGTAGGCAGGTACTATTGAAAACGGTACCCGCAGCCGGAAAGAACGTGTACTGACGCCACCGGCCAAACCACTTGATCAAGCCCAGTAGGTTGTCGTGCAGTCCGTAGACCTTCCACTGGTCCGTTTTGCGGTTTGCTTCCCTCTGCAACTTCTCAACGAGTAGGTACTCACCAATCGGATGTCTGCTCATTTTGCTCTCCTAGCGGTCATTTTGGGGTACTTTTGGGGACGGTACCTCGCCAGGGGCTCATTTGACCCTGATCCGACCCACTTTCGACCCTCCCGCGACCCTCGGTCACTTGCCCACCCAGGTACGTCTCCACAATCGCGATGATCCGGTCTGCTTCCTTGCGGTCCAGCCCCTTCTCCTCCTCGGTCAACTCCGAATAGGCCAGGTACATCAACCTGCCCAAGGCCCGCACGTACTCCGCTGGGATCACCAGGGAGCCGTCAGGCTGTCGCTCACATTTTCCATGGAAGTACCCCTGCCAGGACGCCCACCGATGATGCTCCCAGGAGGCCAACGCTTCGCGTAGCGATTCATTTTTGAGTACCTGACCCGTCGTCGAAAGTGAGCTGAGGTCTCCCCGCTCACTCTCCCTCGATGTCCCGCCCGATTTCGGCATGTGCCCTCCTAGCTTTTTGCTTATTCTGTAGATCACTGAGCCCCTACTTCTAAGGTGCGAGTGCTTAACCCCCCACCCCCTTGCCCGAGGGGGCGTCCTCTCCTGTGGTACCTGTGTCAGCTTTGCTACCTGATTCGCCAGAACTAGGTACTTCATTCTCTGTTTCAGCTTCTACTACTTGCGCATCAGTAGCCGCAGTAGGGGTACCCTCTTCTGTAGGTACATTATGGGGTACTGTCTGTGCTTCCACTACAATCCCACTATTGGCAGGATTATCATCACGTACATCTGCGCCGCGAGCTGGGGCGTTCTGTATATTTACCTGTACTGCCGTACCCCCCACAGACCCCCTTCCAGAGACCCCAAATATGGAGCTTAGAATACCGGGTCCAGAATTGACTTTCACAGCAGCGCCTTCCATCATGGTTCTTTGTTCTCTGAGCCGTTCGAGCTGGTTCAGTACAATCTCAGAAAGTTGCGTAGCACGTTCGCTTGGCATACCGCCTTCGATCATGTTCTCCATGAGAAGTAGTTTCCATAGCCGCGACTTGTTGACATCTACAATGTACTCCATAGCACCCAGTAGATTGTCCGCATCACGTACTGGAAACGCATTGAGCCTTTCAGCAAAGGCACACTGTTGTAGTGACTCATCATAGGACGGGCAATCAGTACCTATGGAGCACAGCCCACACTTCAGTTGTGGTAGATCATGGAGTAGCGACCTCTGCTTCTCGGTCTTGTGTAGATAATCAGGGCGTTTCCAGGTAGGAAGTGTGCTATCTGGCTGCTCTACCGTAGCAAGTGCGTCCTGAGACACTGGCTCCTGGGGTAGCGTAGGTTGGGGTACCTCTTCGAGATACGGGGTACCTTTATCAGGGGCCTTTTCTGTAGGGTCTCCCTTATCCATAGAAGTGGCTTTATCGTTGACCTTGGGAGTCTGTTTTCCATCCCGCGAGCTGGTCGTAATTGGGGTCCGCGCAAATGTGCGTTTTCGACCCCTTCGGCCCCTTTTTACCGCACCGTCGTCTGCTTTTTGTCCAAAACTGGGACACGGTATTTTGAAGACTTCACCACTCGATTTTGCCTTCCCGCGAGGTGGTTTTTGGGGTGCCGGTACCCCTGAAAGTACCTTTGCGGGTACCTTGATTGGTACCTTGTTTTTGGACTTCTTGGCCTTCTTCGTAGCTGGCACTTTCTTCTCCTGTGGCACTTCTGGGTCTACTTGAGGTGTAGCCGCAATTTGGTCTTCCAGGTCTTGGTGCATCTTGGCCCGTTTCTTCATCAGCCACTCTCCCAGGTCTCTCCACGCCAATATCGCTGCATGGCGTAATTCGCTACTCTTGTCTGCTTCGAGTTTTTGGTAGTCCACGCCGATCTTGGTGAAGTGGCGTCGATGGATTCTGCGTTGGTTCTTCTTGTACTTGTCCAGAACTATCCATTGCCCGTTTTTGAAGATGAACGTCGTACCGAACTTCTGGGCAGATAGCCAGGAGGCGCTGTCTACGCTGTCGAACTTGAGTTTCTTCAACTGCGTCTTCACCTTGGTCGCGGCCATTCCGTGTACCCGCTTGCCGTGGGCATGGGCCTTCGCAATGAGCCTGTGGAATACTCCTTCTTGATTGAAGACTGCGCCGCTGTGGGTACTTCCGATTCCAAGGTAGGTGACGAGAGGATCTTCACAAAGCGTGTTCCACTCTTCTTGGGTACGAGTACCGAAGTGCCAGACGGGCATGATGGTGGCTTTCGGGTTAGCCTCGAACATCTGTTGTCGCCAGTGCCACACCTGGTCGAGGGAGATTGTACCCATCCCGTCTATCTCAGCACCTTCGACATCGAGTTCCGCGCACGCCTCGAACAACTCACCGTGCTTGGCAATGAAGTCAAAGTACCTCTTCTTGTAGACGTTGAAGGGGAGTCGCGAGCCCGCCTGTTGGGCATCGAGGTAGGTGAACGCACCCGAGTCGAGCAGGTATTTGATACCATTCTCCCGACCTCGTTTTATGCGTTCGACCATCACCCTCTCCCGATCCTTCTTCGACAACCAGAAATAGGAGTAGAGGATGTGCTTGACGTTGTTCTCTTCTAGCTCATCTGAGAGCGGACCACTCTCCGCACCGGCAAGGTAGATTCGCGTCATCGTTAGCTCTTTCGGAAGAAGTCGGGCTCGGGCGAGCCATCGGTAGGAAGGAATCGCTGGCGAGTACACTCAGCACAGGCGAATCCAGTAGGTGGGGCATGATCACAGCTTATGACTTTGGCCTTAATTGGGACAGTACGTTTACAGAACATGCAACGCCCGCTCTTGGGCATCGGCACATTCATCAGCACCATGAAACCCTTCCGGCTCCGTGGTGCTAGGCTACCCATCGTTCGGTCTCCATCGCATCTCAACCTCCAAGCACACAAAGAGGCGGGTACCCATGACAGGCACCCGCCCCTCGCGTCAGCTACTCGTCTTCGTCTTCTTCGTACTCTTCTTCTTCCTCTTCAGCCTCGTCCTCTTCTTCGTACTCTTCCTCTTCGCCTTCCTCGTCCTCTGCCTCTTCCTCCTCGTCGGGCTCCCAAGGCTTCAGCTCCTCGACATCGACCTCTTCCTCGATCACCGCATCGCCAACGGTGTAGCGAATGAGGTACCAGGGCTCTCCATCCTTCTCGGAGATGTCAACGACGAGCCCCGCAAACCACCGGCCTTTCTCGTCCTTGATGTAGCACTGGTCTCCGACCTCCTCGGGCGGGAACGGGCTTTCTTCGTTGGGCTCGATTTCCACCAGCTCACCTTCCTCTTCTGGCTCGTCGTCACCCTCCCCTTGTTCGACATCACCGATCTTCCTGAGTGCCTGAACCAACCGCATCCTCGCGAGTCGTGGCGTCTTCCTTTGCGACTCAGGGATGTCGGCGGCGTAGTCACCCAAGAGGTTGTTGACTGCCAGGATGGAATCGAAGTTCATCGACTCGATGTCCTCTGGCGTGAGCGAGAGATTCCCATCCTCGTCGAACCACTCACTCGGCAATACCGCTTGCTCCACGCTGGGCGGCGTCTTCGTTGCTGGCTTCTTCTTGTCCATCTTCGCATCCATGATCCCTGCCCCCACCAAGGCCATCTCGATTCGCGCCACCCTCTGCTCCAGTGTACCAGAGAACGTTGGCTCTTCGATGTCCTCTTTTGGAGCAGCCTTGGTCTTGGCCTTGGTCTTCTTCGCAGCCTTGGGCTTGGGCTCGGCCTTGGTCTTCTTCTTGGCCGCCGCAGCCTCCTTCGGCTTCACCCGTGGGTCCACGCCACCGGGCTTTTGCTTGGTTAGAATCTTCCTGACGATTTCGTTCTGTCGCTTACCAGCGATGTCAGTGATTCCCAATTTGCGGGCAACCTTTCGGATCTCCAAAAGGCTCATCTTCTCAAGTTCTTGTTGCGTGAATGTCTTCATTGTGCTTTACCTTTCATCAGATAATTGTTTCGAGTGTCAATACCCAAAATGGGTCACGATGCCTGTGGCCTGAATTGGAACACCGATTCGCCGCCTGCGGCCAGGACATCGGCCAATGACACCTGGCCTTGCAGGGACACGCGCAGGTCTTCGAGGCACACCTCCACCAGTGCGTCCAGTCTCGACAACTGGATGAAAACGATACCTTCGTCCTCCAGCAACGGATGGGCGAAGATCCCGCCGACGACCTCGTACAACATGCTGGGGGCCTTCTCCTCGTAGAACAGACGTTCGAGGATCGCCACCTGGTATCCAGCGTAGGACACGTACCACTCACCGCCATTGTCGTTTGCGAAGGCGACCGTGGTTCGAGTCACGTAGTCTGCCAGGTACCCCTGTCGCGGCTTGATCTTCGGCTTGTACTTCCTCGGAGCCAACCGCTTGGTGTTCTCTGGTTGTCGGTAGAGTTGTTGGTTGAAGCCACAACCGGGCTTCCGGTACAGATTCAGTTGCTTCCGTGTGGGCGGGGCATAAATTCGGGAACGGTACACCTCCCTTTCATAAAGTACCTCGCGGTACTCCCTGGGACTGAGCTTCCTCATGTCCTCCCTCCGATCCTGAGTACCCGTGCGCTGAGTACCCAAGGGTTAATGGTTACTGGTTCAGTTCGTGCTTCCTCGAATCCCACACCACTGGCGCAGTCTCACTGGTGCGGTAGGACAGAGTTTGGTCACACGAGTAACATTGCACTTCAACGTCGATCACGAGACCATGACTCAGTAGCGTATCCAATTCCTCGGTACCCTGTTGAAAGAGGATCGGGGTAACCGCACCACAAGGGCACCGCGCCTCACACACGATGCCCTCGTAGTCGGCTTTGAAGGACTCTACCTTGTCAGGCTTGAGCCAATCAGTGAAGGGGCTCACAGGCTACTTGCCCTTCTTCAGTACCTTCTGGTACTTGATGATCGAGTTGATCAGCAACGCCTGTTTCGCCAGTGGGTTCTTGATGACCTTCTTCCCTGCGACCTCGTTGATGTACGAGGCCAACATCACCAGGTCTTGTCGCTTGAACTTGTCGCTCTGCAACTGTTCCTTGGTGTAGGGAACACCCTTCGCGAGCCGAGTTCGCTTGGCCTTCCGCGCTTTCTCCTTTGCGGCCTCCTCGGCGGCCTTGTCCTTCTTGGAGGCGGTCTCCTTCTTGCTGGTGGCCTTCTTCGAGGTCTTCTTCTTGGTCTTCTTGGTAGCCACTTCCTCTTCCTCCTCTTCGGGTTCCTCTTCTTCGGGTTCCTCTTCTTCGGGCTCCTCCTCTGGAGCCTCTTCCTCATCCAACTCACCGCCCTCGATTGCGAGGATACGATCCTCATCCTCGGGGGCAGCCAAGTACCCTGGCCCCACGCCAGGAATCTCGTCACCATCCTGCGTCTTGATGGTGAACTCGCCTTCGCTGTTCATAGCGACAATCTCGGACTCGTACCAGTCAGCGTTCCCCTCTTCGTCAGCCAAGTACGCGACCACCTCGTCACCGAGGTTGAACTCCCCGCTTGCCGCCTCTTCCTCTTCGGGCTCCTCTGCCTCCTCTTCGACCTCTTCCGGTTCCTCGGGCTCCTCTTCGTCAGCGGGCGCGGCAGGTTTGTCTCCGCCCCACCCCGCTGTACCAATGGCGTCACGAATCTCTACCAGCGTAGAGACGACCTCGGCCATTCCTTCCGAGATACCGTTCGCAACAGCTTCTTCGATGTCCTTCTTGTTCATTGCTCTCTCCTTGACCACTTGGGCCTTGGTTCGGTCTGCCAACACGAGTACCATTACAAGTGCTGGCATGTCCATTTGGTTTACGATCTTGATTCGGGATTGACGGGGTACACCTATCAAACCACCTAGGGGCAGTCAATAGAAAAGTACCCCGTCAGTACCCCTCATGTACTGCTACGGTACCTCCGGGCAAACCTCATCGACACACTCGTCCATATCAAGCTCACCCGCGATGTCAATGGCCGGTACCACCATCTCTCGCTTCTGCTCATCGCTCCACGAGTCCAGGTAGAACCTTGCGTGGTTGTCGTACCAACTGACTCCAGTGCCCATCGCCATCATGGCGAGGCAGTGGCCGAAGTCGTTGTCGAAGTGCCAACTACGTTCGCAGCCATCTCCTTCGTTCTCCGCTCTGTGGGCTGCCGCCGCCAAACAGACGAGGGCCATTCCGTTGGCCTGTTCGATCATGCCACAGAGTCTCCACGCCTGGTCTTCCACATCGCACGGAATACCACCTGGAGCTACGTCCATCCAGTCCTCACCCGCACCCGCTCCTGGGTACTTTGCTTGAACATCATCAGGGGCCTCGTCCCACCAATCTGCGTAGGTACTCACCCACAGTGTACGTGCCATCGAATCAACGATTGAATTGGTCATCATCATCTCCTTCTGCATCTCGGTCAAAGAGGTACACGTCGAACGGCTTCCCCGCAGATGCGTGTACCGGGAGTGAAGTGATCGTCATCCTGGCGGCGTACTTGTTGCGACCAGGATGTCCCTTGACTCCTTTGCCTATCTCTACCCACGCTGTCGAACCATTCTCCAGGGTGACAGGTGCCATGACTTTGTAATCCATAACGTACTCCTTCTCACTTGTGCCATTCAGGTTTAGGGGCACGTCCCGCTTTCACGTCTACACCGAGCTGATACCCCCGAACGTACTCGGAAGCCAAGTCCTTTCTGTCGTGGTCGAGACCCTGACCGGCGCGGGCGTGCATGTACCCCATCGTGAACGCGAGAGGGTCATCGCTTGGTACAGCATCCGTCCCGCGCATCTTCACGCTGAACGACACGCCCACACAGAGCGGCTGACCCTCGACCTTCTCAATCACATCGTCGGGTACACCGTGCATCTTGGCCATGATCTTCGCGTCAGTGCGCCCTTCTCGAACACCACGGTCCATCGCAGAGGCGAAGTCACCCTGCATGAACTCTCTGGCTGTCGATCCAATCTTGTTGACCGGTCGATTCATAGCAGCCTCATGGGCTTCGGGATCATCCAAAGAGGCTGACTCCTCTCTTGCCTCCTTCATCAGAAGGCTGTAGTTGTTTCCGTTCTTGTCCCAGAGCGGGGCCTTGTACCCGTACTGGAATAGCACCTCGGCCCACATCAGTTCCACGTTGTTGACTTGCTCCTCCATTCCTTCCCAACCGCAGGAACGCTTTGCCTCCTCTTTCACCTTGTCCGAGGCGGCGGCCACATCTACCTCGGAGAGCGAGACGTTGTAGGTCGCGCCAATCTCTTTTGCCTCACGCTCCCCACACGCTTCAATCCAGTTGATCAGCTCCATGATGTGGTACCGACCAGGACCGACTCGCCTGTACCATGTGCCACCATAGTCTGACCAGTTGACATCGCCACCGAGTCTGAAGAATCGAGCCATCACACATCTCCTTTCTTCAGAGTGACCTTGCCAATAGTGTTCCCGTTGTGGTCCATGACCTTCTTGCCCATAGGCAGGTCACAACCCTCATCGATCCAGTCAGCGATATTCCTGAGAACGTATGACGCCTCGTACCGCAGCTCATCATCGGTCTCACCAAACGCTGCGTTGTCTGTTTCGACTTTGACTACCAACATCACTTGCCTCCTTTCCGAACCACCTCGACGTGCGGAGGAAGAGGCTCGCCCTTGGCCCACGCAATCACATGCGGAGGGAGTTCTCGGTACAACCAGGCGGTACCGTATTCGTAGCCACACTCTGGGCACGGGGCACCGAGACTGTTCTCGTACACCTTGCCCTTGAACTCGACGGGCTTGATCCGCTCCTCGATCTGACTGAGGAGCGCGGCCTCCAACTTCCGCTTGTCAGCCGTGGGCCAGGGCGTGTCGAAGGTCTCGACATCGTGCAACGTGACCTTCCCTTCTCCCTTGAGTTCGAGGAGCCAGTTGGTACGTCGCCGCTTGTCCTTCATCAGGATAGCCCAATCCTCCTTGAACTCCTTTTCACGGATTCGCTCGCACTCCCTCATGGCCCTGCCCTCGATGGTCGCCCGCTGGGCAGGGGTCAACTCCTGGGGCGACAGCGCCACCGTGTACCCGTGTCCCCAACCAAGGGCCTCCTGGTGCTCACACCCGGCCTTCATGTCGTTGAGGTGCCAGGGCAGATACTCCTCGCAGTCAGGGAAGAAGCGAATCAACTCCTCCCGAATCTGACCACAACACTGTACCAAGTACAGCTTCCCGTCCTCGTCCTTGTGGACATCGAGCCCATGGAAGTCTCCATCCACCTGGAGGACGTAGTTGGCAGCCGACCTCGGTGTCCGTTTCCCATACTCGACCGCCATACGGCCCAGCTCTTCGGGGCACTCCTCGAAGAAGCCCTCCCAATACTCGCGGGCCATCTTCTTGCCACTTCTCTTAGGGATCACAGTCCCCGCTGTTCCGGTAATGCTGAGTCGAGTCTTCCCATCGGTGTAGGTCAACTTTGCCTCCATCTCGCACCACTCTTTTCCGATCACTCTGAACTTCTTCATTGCTGTTCTCCTTGTTAGTAGTTCCTAGGTACTTCCACTTGAACATGCCCCAGAAGAACTGGAGCCACTCTCTGTTTGTTTGTGGGAGGTAGAACATCAGCTTCTCCTCCACACCGCCTTGGCAGTGGGGAACCACTCCAAAGCCTTCTCCGCTCTGGCACCTACTCTCCCATTCCGAAAGTCGGCAGCGAACCACTCCGACAACCGCTTGGGTCCGAGGTACCACACGGCACGGTAGCTATCCCAACAGACGTACCGGCCCTGGACGTTGAGCATGAAGTCCATGTCACCTCCCGCTCGCCCACGGGTATAGCCGTGGGAATGACTTGAGGCACCGTTTACAATCCACCTCTTTGATGTTGCCAGTGGTGGGGTACCTCGACTTGTCTAGGTCCAACGCGGGTGCGTTCCGGCAACACACGGGAAAGTCGATGCCCGCATTGTTCCTCAATCGTATATCTCGCATGTGCGTCTTCATTGTCTGTCCTCCCATGCCTGTTCGAGAAGGGGCTCGGCCCACTTGGGCACATGGTCTCGGATGCCAGTCTCCTCCAAAGAGTCACCGAAGAATCCCCAGCAGGAATCCTCCTCGTACTCCTTGACGTGCCCACACGTTGGGCACTTCTCCTTTGGCCGCTCTGCCATGTACCCCCAGATGGCTCCTCGAAGGAACTGGTCGTAGACAGCCACCTCCGAGACCAAACAGGACGTGACCCGTTTGTGGAGTTTGCTACCAGTCTTCACCACGCCACTATCTTTGAGTGCAAACGCCTCTTTGATTCTCTCTGGCGTGGTGTAGATGTACCCCACTTGTCCGCTGTCCCACTTGCACTCGAAGGGAGAACACCTCATTGTGATCCCGCTATGGTCGTACAAGAACAGCGGCAGACAAACCGCGCCTCGTGGCACCTCCTCCAGCATCCATTCCTCTGGAGTACATGATGGTTGCTCATCCCCCAACTTGTACCTATCGTGCCAACACACCATCGTTCCAAGGTTGTCCCACTGGCGAGGATTGTGCGCCTCGGCATCATCGTCGTGGACGATCTTCAATGTTGCCTCACACATTGTTGTCCTCCATCCATTGCTTGAGGGAGACGGACTCGCCCGCAGGGGCCATGATGACTGCGTTGTCGTAGTCGTAGTAGTCGAAGACGTGGTATGCCCCCTCGCCCGCCTTCTCAACCTCTTTGCGAATCCTCCGCGATCCGCCGTCGCTCACCTTGAGGGAGAGCCCATTACTCCCAGGGCGTACCGCGACGTGAAAGCGTTTGACCTCTTTGTCGATGGATACCCCGATGTCTGCGGGGTCAGTGAATACCGACTCCGGCTGAGAGTCGGCCTGCCAGGTGGGCTTGGGCGTCGGCTCACCCTCGACAGTGAGTGCGGGGGTACTCCACGACGCGCCTGGATTGGAAAGGTTGACCGAACGCCAGACTGCGACACCGCCTCGGGTCTTGATCCACTCTGCGAATCGCGGGGCGTTCTCGATGGTGCATGTGTGTTTGAAACTCATTGTTCTTTGCTCCTTGTTAGTTGTTCTCAAGTGTGAATGTTCCAGCCATGGCTGGGCATGAGGTTGACCGAGAACGTCGGTGCCCCTCCATCGCCTCCGTTGTCATGTGGCCCGTGGAAGATGAGCCCACCGTTGAACCACTCCTGGTACTCCTGCCGAATGGGCTCGCCACACGTCTTGGCACCACACCGCTCGCACCACACGGTTGCCTCCCCGCTGATGTTCGGCGTGGGCTTCTCACGTACCACCTTTGCCGTGAACTTGTGACCGCACGACAGACACTCACGGTCGCGTACCTCCACCCGTAGCTCCATGATGAAGTAGTACGACAGTGGGGCGAAGTCACTGAACAGCCTACACCGTGTTCGCTCCGTGTCACCATCATGGCACGAGTAGTTGCCAAGGTAGTTGAGACGTTCCGAAAGGCGCTCCAGCCAATCGCCGCCCATCTCCTTGGCCTTCGCCAACACTTGCCCATGGTACTCTTTGTCTTCGATCTGTAGCATCGTTCTCTCCTTGTTAATGGTTACCAGTTCTGTGCCATGGCCAAGAGGTAGTCGTCTGGATAGATCCAATCCGGTACCTCGCTCAAAAGGTTCTCTGCCTCCTCACCCTGGAAGAAGTATTCCGACCCATCGGACAACTTCAGCTCGATACAGGGCATGTTCGCCGTGACCACGCAGAATCCACCTGCGTCTCGTTCGGCTTGGGCACGTTTCTCATACTGCCTGGCCAGGGCCTTGTTCGTTATTGCCATCGTTCATCTCCGTTTCTGGTTCAAAGTTCGTTCCTAGGTACTGCCTCTCAACTCTCAGTCTGAAACACCTCCCTTCCTTGTCGTGTTGCGTGACCCCTACCAAGTTGGTCCGCTTGTTCTGTTGTGCCCCGCAATGACGGCACCGGTCCAAATGCGTCTTGGCACGCATGTCCTTCTGGAGACGGCTACTACTCTGCGTTCCCGTTTTCATTTCCATACCTCCGGGCCGCATCGTCCCAAGCATCCTCGACCTCATCCGGGTCGTAGCCAGGGTCGGGCTCTTCCTTGTACTGAGCCATGTACTCCGCTTCGTCCTTTCGCGACTTGCGCTCCGTCTCCTTCTGGCAGATGAAACACACGGCGACCTGATCTGACGTGCCATCAGGCTCGGTGTATGACATCACCTCGACGCTGCGAGTCTTCCCGCACACGTCACAAACTCCGTTGACCCAGTGCCCCATCAGTAGTCCATCCCCATCTCAGCTCTGTCGGCGCACCGGTCACACTGGTAGCCGCGCTGTCTGTCGATCCGAGTCAGGACGTTCTGTGCCCCGCACGTTGGGCACTCCTGGTCTCGGGGGTTGTCAGGGGTAGCCGCCCGAAGGGCAGACCGTCCACCAGGGTCGGCAAAGCCTACTCCGTCGATGAGGTCTCCATCCTCATCGTAGCCGTAGTATTCCTCGTCGTAGTAATCGCCATCGTCGTAGAACCTGCTCATCACTCGTTCTCCTTTCTGAACTTCAAAATGACAGGGTGCGGAACACCCTCGTCGTCGCACGGGTACTTGCACCTGGCAAACCAATTCCCAAGAACGGGTATCGCCTCGTGGTGCTCGGCGTCCCCACCGCACTCGGGGCAATACTCGCTCTCGAATAGCTCGGACAACCAAACGTCCGGTGGGATAGACAGATTGCTCATCGGAAGTCCTCGTCGCGGACGAGGACCACACTGCCCTCGTCCTTCTTTCGCTTCCGCTCCTTGGGCAGCGCACTGTCGTCACCCTTCAGATAGCGCCACACCCACGGGGCCATGTGTCTGTTCATCTCAGCCAAGTGGTCTACCACGGCATCGCGGAGTGCATCACCCTGTTTGTACGTCTCGTCACAGAGTCGATCTCCTGCGTAGTCGGTCCAACTCCAAGGACTGGAGTACCACTCGTCCGCGAGCCACCCCCTCATGTCCCACTTGTCACGGTGGATGGTGCCCTGGAGATTCGACCACACCTGGCGCATCCTCTTCTGGGTGAGCTTGAACCCGTCGAACTCGAACACCTCGAAGACCTGCTTCTGGGTCGGGTTGTAGGGCAACCGACACAACTGCCCGGCCAAGTAGTCCACGGCATCGCCCGCCGCATCCTGCATGAACCCGTCAATCTCTCTGGCGATCTCAAGTGCTGTTCGTTCACGTTCTGGTTTCTTGTGCAACATCTTGTTCTCCTTGTTCTGGTTCAGTTCATCTTCCTCGCAGCCTTCAACGAGAGAAAGTCCCCTCGACCGAGTATCAGGTGATCGAGCACCTGGATACCCAGTACCTCTCCTGCCTTCACTAACCTCCGAGTGAGTTTCAGGTCATCCTGCGAAGGCTTCAGGCTACCTGATGGGTGATTGTGTGCGAGGATGATCGCCGCACAGTTCGCCAGCACCGCTGGGCGAAACACCTCCCTTGGCTGGACAGCGCACACGTTCACTGATCCACGCGCAATCTCGATCACACCGTTGACCAGTAGCGGCGTATCCAAGAGGGTTACCAAGAACCGCTCCTGCTCGGTGTGTCGCAGCATCGGGAGAAGGATGGCCGCCAACTTGTCGGGCATGTCAGCCTTTGTGGCGTACACCGCTCGCTCCTCTGCTGTCATAGTGATACTCCGCGCAACCAACTCCAGTTTGCGTGGGTATCTGTATTGGCGAATAGTTCTCAAGCTACGCTCCTTTCCGCTCCCACCGGGAGCAATCGTGATTCCAAAACACCTTGGCCAGCCCGCTCTTGAACGGGACGGTCAGTACCTTGTTGCGATCCAACTTCACACCGTTGACCCTGCACCGGTAGTGACGGCCTGACTCTGGATCGAACACCTGGAGCACCTTACAGCGTGGCCTACTCATCGTCGCTCTCCTTGTCTGGGTTGCGCTGAATAGAACAGTCCGGGGAACACACCTGACTGCCAAGAGATCCACACTCTGGGCACTCGTCAACCTCTGCTGGGGCTCCGCAGTTCGGGCAGTCAACTGCCCTCCCTTCGGGGTCCGCATATCCACACTTGCTACACTTCATTTCCAGCTCTCCTTTTTGGTTAGTGCCAGGTACCGGCCCGGTACCCTGGCAATGTGGGCAAAAGTAGGGATCACACCTATATAATAGATCGGCACGATCAACAAATCGGGCCGGGGGCCTTGTACCTCGGGCCGGGGTACCGGGCCGGGGGCCGGGGGCCAGTAGACTAGGACCGGGCCGGGGGCCGGGGTACCCTTGGCAAGGGGCCAAGGTAGGACCGGGCCGGGGTACCTCGGGCCGGGGTAGGACCGGGCCGGGGGCCGGTAGGGGTAGGGGTATCCCTACCAAGGCCAGACACAAGGCCAAGGGGCCAAGGTACCGGGCCGGGGTAGGGATACCCCTACCGGGGGCCGGGGTACCCTTGGGGGGCCGGGGTACCTCGGGCCGGTAGGGATAAGGGGTAGGACGTTGATCGGGCATGGTAGGACCGGGCCGGGGTACCTCGGGCCGGGGTAGGACCGGGCCGGGGTACCCTTGGGGGCCGGGGGGCCTTGGCTATTCGCTGGCCTTGGCCTTGGCGCGATAGGTGGCCTTGATTTCGGCAACCTTGGCCTTCAGGGCTTCCCTGGCCTTGGCCATTTCCGCCTTATACGCTTCCCGCGCTTCCTTCACCTTGGGATCGTCGGACACGTTGATCGGCAAGGGCTCGGCTTCCACGTTGACTAGGACCACAAAGGGGCCTACCTCAAGATACTGGATCGCGAGATCAAAGTCTCCCGCTTCGAGTCTCGCGATAAACTCGGATCGGGCCTTGGGATCTTCAAAATGGTAGGATCGCGTCATGTGATACCGGCCCCCCATTTTGATCGCGGTTTGATTCAATCGCGGGGTAGATACCGCCTTGGGGGCCTTGTCGCTGGCCTTGTCGCTGGCCTTGGCCTTGGCGGTACCCTTGGGGGCTTTCTTGGCCTTGGCGGTACCCTTGGGGGCTTTCTTGGCCTTGGCGGTACCCTTGGGGGCCTTGGGGGCCGGTTTTTTCGGGGTACCCTTGGGGGCCTTGGGGGCTTTCTTGGTTGTGGCCTTGGTTGTGGTTTTCGCTTGTCTCGCCATGGTTCTAGTTCTCCTCGGGGCTTGGCCCCTGTTCTTTGGCCCCTAGGGGCCTGTTAATGGTTCAATCCCATTGTGAGATCAACGATCTTCGATTGTCAATCCCTAATCGGATCAATCGGTACCCCTAACGATCGTTTTGGGTACCTCTGAGGTACCTACACAGTACCCCGGCCCCTTGGTTACTTTTCTTTTCACCATACACCTAGGGCAACGTATGGCAACCTAGGGTAGGGTACCGGTACCCTACCGGGCCGGGGTACCTAGGGCAATCGGTGGCAATGTATGGCAACGTATTGTAAGGGTACCGGGCCGGGGTACCGGGCCGGGGTACAATACACCTAGGGCAACGTATGGCAATCGGTGGCAAGGGTACCTAGGGCAATGTAGGGCAAGGGTACCCCTGGCAACGTATGGCAATCGGTGGCAAGGGTACCTAGGGCAACCGATTGTAGGGCAACGTATGGCAAGGGGGCCAGGGGTACCCCTGGCAAGGTACCGGGCCGGGGGCCGGGGGCCGGGGTAGGACCGGGGGCCGGGGTACCCTTGGGGGCCGGTAGAATCGGGGGCCGGTAGGATCGGCGCAGCCTCCCTGAGACGCGAAAAGGCACCCCAGGCCAGCCGCCCGGAGTGCCCTCGCGTTCTGAAGATGTCGCTTGCGGGAAGGTGCGCTACTCGTCTTCCTCTGCCTCGATTCTGTCCTTGACCGTGGCGTAGCAGGCTTTGACCTGCTCTGCGGCGGTGTCGTACTCTTCGGGGTTCGGACATTTGGTGCAGACACCCTGGCAGCCCAACACGCCCGTCTCCTCGTCGCGCTCCCCATCGAGGATTTCAGCGAAGTCGGCGTAGTTGTTGCTGATGAATGTCTCCAGTCTCACCGAGAGCTTCGGCTTCCCGGTACCTTTCTTCTTCGCGCCTCCTAGCCCACCTTTTGCGGGCTTCTTCGAGGAGAGCCCGGACTTGGCTGGCCGGGACTTCTTGGACGCGCCTTTGGAAGCGGCGGCCTTCTTGGTGGTACCCTTCTTTTTGGTAGTCTTCTTGCGTGTACCCCCGTCGCCCTGGGCTTCTCGGATGAGTTCCCGCAGCTCGTCCCCCTTCTTGCCACGGCTGTCGATTCCGAGTTCCTTGGCGAGCGGCAACAACTGGATGCGGTTCATCGAATCCAGGTCGCCGTCGTCGGAAGGGCTTTCTTCCTCTTCTGCCTCCTCTTCCTCTTCGACTTCCTCCTCGACCTCTTCCTCTTCCAGCTCCTCGTCCTCATCGGGCTCGGGCTCTGGGGCGGGCTTGGCCTTGGACTTTGACTTTGAAGACTTGGTGCCCACCAAGCCGGGTAGAGCCTCCGCGATCTCCAACAGGGCTTCTGCCATCTTCTCCAGACGTTTGACCGTCTTCTCTACTTCTGCCATTGACTCTCTCCTTGTTGTACCGCTCTTTCGGTACGGTTAAACGAAGGTACCTGCGATTCGGGCACCTCCAACAGTTAAGGGCTAACTCTTTCATCATTGGGTGTGCGTCTGGATCATCCATGATGAAGTGACTCCAGAAACACACAATCCTGCTTATCGTGAACTCCCGTCCTCGACCATAACGAGGACAGCACGCATACTGGGCGCTCAGTGGCATCTGTTCCTCCGGGTTGATAGAGCCCACCACACCCGCTTTGGCGGTTGGCAATGGCTTCTGCAAGGTGTGGTGGGCAGGGTACGGGAGAGAGCACTTGGCGTGTTTCCCGTGATGTGAATCTACCACACCCACCGAAGGAGTCAAATCGGTCCCTAGGAGTGTACCATGCCAATGAGCCGGTAGAACTCCTGTTGAACGGTGGGGTTGTCAACGGTGTTCCCTCTCAATGCCGAAGTAACTGTGATGGTACCGGGCTTCTGTACCCCACGCATGGTCATACAAAGGTGCTCGGCCTTCACAACCACGATCACCCCCGCTGGTGTCAGATGCTCCATGAGAAAGTCCGCTACCTGGGATGTCAATCTCTCTTGGAGTTGTAGTTGCTTCGCAAAGTGGTCAACCACTCGTGCGATCTTCGACAGACCGACGATCTTGTCCTTTGGAATGTACCCAACAGCGACACTCCCAAAGAACGGGACCATGTGGTGACAACACTGCGAGTAGAACTGGATGTCACCCTGAACGATCATCTCCCTCGGGGCCAGCTCCTTCAACTCGAACGTGGTGAATCGATCTACCAGCTCCTCAAACGCTCCCGGCCTGTAGGACGACAACAATTCGTGCTTCCACATCCGGGCCATTCTCGCAGGAGTTTCCTCCAGATCCAGGTCTTGGAAGTATTGCTCCTCTGCTTGGTAGGTGCCACACCAGTTCAACAGTGACTTCACTGCCGACTGAATCTGTTTCGGTACCGCTACCGGACGCCAACCAGGACGTGTATCTGCGGTATCACCCTCACGGGTATCTGACAGTCTGACTTTGATGCCAGATGGTTCATCACGCTTCGTACCCATTCTGTCCCTCTGCTTGATTCGGGTTGGATGATTGGAGTGAACCGGCCATTGGTTGCCCTCCACAGGGCGGCCAGTCGAACTAGGGCTAGTTCCAATTCAGCACGGTCAGTGACGACCACCTTCAACTGAACGGAGGTGCCCGGAGTTTCGGCACACTCGTCAATGAGCTGTTTGGAAACAGACCAATCATCCTCCGAGAGCTTCGGACTCAGGCTCAACAGATGGACCAAGGTGTGCAACGGAACCTTGGGGTACAGAGACCCATTCGATTCGAGCGTGACGTGGTACACCTCGTACAACGCTCGTGCGAGTTCAAAGAGATCGGCGGCCTGTAACATAGGCTCGCCGCCTGTCACCACGATATGGTCGAGTGGTTGCTCGTTGACTATGAAGTTGAGGAGCTTTTCAACTTCGACCTTCTGTGGCTTGTTCTCAGGTAGGTGAGACAACCTGCTAGTGTTCGGGGTATCGCACCACTCACACCGCAGGTTGCACCCATGAGTCCGTACAAAGAGGGAGGGGGTACCGATCAGCACTCCCTCCCCCTGTACGGTAGGAAACACCTCTGCAAGGCGTAGTGTCACGCACTCGCCTCCAAGGCCCGCTTCCCGGCAGCAGTGATGACAACCCCGGTACCGGCCTTGCCTTCGCGAATCTTCACAAACCCCTGGCCTTCCAGGGCACGGGCACTACCGGTGTGCATCTCTGTGATTGGAGTACGTCCGTCTGAATTGAGACGGTGTAGGATTCCGGTCTGCGATTTGGTCAACTTCTTCATTAGGGCTTTCTCTCTTTCTTGCGTCCAATAGGGCGCGGGTTACCCGGCCAGACTACCACTCTGGGCCGATGAGACCAACAGGAACCTACGCACAAAACGCTCTGCCGAGAGAATCGCGACATCGGATTTGGGCGTGTACCCGTTCAGTCCTCTGATTTTGCACTTCACCTTACTCCCACCATCGTTGATTTCGATCACCTCGAAATGCCTCGGAGGCCGTCGAGGATCTTCGTCACGCCAAATCTGGCCGATGGCGAGTTCAGGTCTTTCTAGCTTCCGCATCATTCTACCTCCAGTACCAGCTCGGTACGGTTGTTGGGAGTCTCTTGGACTCCGACTCTGCCAATGGCTACCTCCTTCCGACCCTCGGGGCCTAGCCGTTCCCAAATCTGACGGTCGATCCAGTCCCAGATGTACTTGCACAAGACCTCGGAGGTAGGCTGTCCATACTCGGACGGGATCACATCATTCAGGTTTGCGTGGTCGAGAACGCTCTTGAGTTCCCTGAACACGTTGAGATCGAGCACCATGTCCCGGTCGTCCAAACCCAACGAGGACAACGTGACATCCACCGTGTACGTGTGACCGTGGAGCTGGTGACACGGATGGTCCGCTGGCATCTTGAACAACTGATGCGCAGAGTCGAACCGAAACGTCTTCGTGATGATGTACCTACGATTGCCCATCAGTGTCCTCCGGTGGTGGCGGATCAGGATCTTCGGGCTCGTCAGCCCCAAAGACTTCCTGCGACACCTCGCTCAAACGGGAGGGGGAGACCATGTGCTTCTGAGTCGGGAACACCTTACTGTGGATGACCACTACTGCCCCGAGTTGATCATCCAGGTCGATCTCGACCCTGTGGACACGGCGAGCGTCAATGTTCTCGTCCTTCCGCATGGACTCCGCGATTGCGATAAGAGTCATGGCCAGGTCGTCACGCTCAGTGATGCGTTGGCCCTCCGCGATCTTCCTCGCTTCGGCCTTCCTGGCGGCCTCATCGGCAATCTGTTGAGGGGTACGACGCCCCCTGAAACTGCTGTTCCGCAGTGGGTACCGTTTACTTGGCATCGGTGTCACTCCTTTCTAGCTGTTCGGGTACCACGCTCTGGATCGTCTTTCCAGACTCCAGCACGTAGATTGTGGCCCCAATCATCCCGACCTCGCCCTGCAAAATCGGGCGAACCCACTTCCCGTTGGCGAGTTGGAGCTTGTTGATGTAGGTGTTGAGGGGCTGAAACTGAGGGTCGTGACGCATCTGCAAGAACGTGTCGTCACTCACGCGCTTCACGTCGGGATGGTACCCAGGATCGGCCCTATCGAGTACGAGCTGCTCGAATCGTTTCTGCACTGACTCTGAACGTCGTACCTTTTGACGGTCGCCCTTCTGGTCGAAGAACCCTTTGTGCGAGTCCTCTTTTCTTTGGTCTTGGTGTACTTGCCGGTCGCGTACCTCGATCTTCTGTCGAGTCATTGGGTCCAGATAGTACAGCTTCCCGTCGTTTGGGTCTCTGAAGTATTCGGGCTCGCTCATGGTCTTTCTCCTCTTCGTCGCATTGCTTCTCCCAGTGATAATCACACAGGGGCAGGTCAACGTCCTTTCGTTTGCGAGTGGCGTCAACTACCGCCGACTCGTTCGTACAACCAGCAGCACAACAGTACCCGCGTGGGTACTCTTCGCTGGTCAGCTTCTTGAACTTCATAGGGGCCTCTCATTCCTCGAAGACCCCCGATGCCTTCGCCCAGAGGTCGTGTTGTGTGAAGGACAGATACCCGGCGATCTCCGCATACGCGATGTGACCTGCGTTGTGGAGAATCGTCGGGTTGTCTGTACCGACCCGAACCTCTACAGCGACAATGGCTCGGACATTGTTGGCTTCCACGCGGTCACGCAGAACATCCAACAGCTCCAACATCTCGGCCTTGTTCTCAGGAACAAGGGGAGCTACCGGTTTAATCGTCATCGGGAGCCCTATTGATCGAACGCTCCGTAGAGAACCCATCAGGGTACCTCTTCTGGAGCTTGGCCACATTCCCTTCAATCACATCCTCCAAGGACAGACCACAGAAGGATGCGAGGGCCGCGAGGTACCACAGGCAGTCCCCGATCTCCTTCTTCATGTGCTCCTCGTCGAAACGATGGGCGTGGTAAAAGTGGTGTTTGACGTGCTCCAGAATCTCCCCGGCCTCGCTCCCCACACCCATCGAGGTCATCAGCAGTCCCTCTTTGAACTCACCGGGAGCCACGCCACAGGTACGCATCACCTCGTCTTGGTAGTCATCAAAGCTCATCGACATCTCACACCTCCAGGCCAAGGATTCCACGGACAGCGGCACCGAAGAGGGCGTCCTTCGCCTTCTGGGCTGCGGGCAACTCGTCGTAGGGCACGAAACACGGGTGCTCCTTCTTCTCCGGGTCTTTGACCGGGCCGAACTTCCACCCGTCCCGCTCCTTCTCCTTGAGCCAGTTGTCGTGGCTGGCACTCGGAGGTGTGTCGGGGAACATTGCGATCATCTTCGCACCCTCGATGGCCGACTTTCGCTGCCACTCAGGGGCCTCGGCCCACGGGGGCTGGCTGTCGTCGCCAAGTCCCTGACAATACGCCCGGTTGACCTCGTGTGCTGTTGCCGCCGCCAGCTCGATCACTTCCATCGCCGCTTCTTCTGTTCTTTGCTCGTCCATTACCAGTCTCCTTGGATGCCTTCCTTGTCGGCAAACCATTTGTGGACACCAACCACCTCATCGTTGATGTCGATCAGCACTTTCTCACTCTTCGGAATCCAGCGGGGCTCGTCCTCGTTCTTCAGTTGAACACGCACCGCCCCGTCAGTCTCGTGCAGTATCTCGTCGAGATCGCACCAAACCTCATTCTCTCCACCGTACACTTTACGAACCATCACCCAGCCTCCTGTAGTTGCCATGGTACGAAGGATACAAGTGAACCAGATCATCCCGCTTGAACCCTTTGAGCGAGTTCTCACGAGGGTCGTCCCATGGCACAACAACGCACTCCTGCATAGGTACACCGTGAAGGTGGGCGAGTTGGCCCGCAGTAATGAAGTGCTCATCACCATCGAACTTTGATCGCACATACCCAGGATGGAGGGCGTACTTCTTCATGCTGACAACTCCTTGAGGGCCATGAGTTCCAGCCGCTCACGACGGACCTCTTGCTCCGAGGCATCAGGGGCGAACGTGTGTACCCAGGACACGAACCGCTTCTTGGCGGCTGCGTCGTTCTTGGCCGTGAACTCCTCCACCACTCTGTACCCTAAAGCCTCAAGGGCTTCCGCCTCGTCCTCGGCCAGTTTCTCAACGAACATCGCCACCTGGGTATGGTCGTTCTGCACAATCTGATACCGCTTCACTTGACCCACTTCAGAAACTCCTCAAGCTCCAATGTGATGTAGTTCCGCCGACGCCCGTGGAGCTTGAAGATGAGGGCGAACGGCAGTTCCGCACCGTCAGCATTGGCTTCCGCTTCGGCCAACCACTGAGGCATGGACACTGACTTGCAATCCTTCGTCTCGACGGCGAAGGGAAACAACCGCCTTGCAACACGCGAGGCGGCAACGTCTGGGCCGGTCAGGCCCGCTAGTGCGGAGTAGAACTCTTCGGGGGGAATACCCAGGTGCTCTGATACGATGTCGGCAATCACCTTTTGGTACTGTTTCCCCTTGCGCTGGGACCGGCGACCAGCACGCACTCTCTTCGCGGACTTCTTCTTTTTCTTCACGGGCACGGGCATCATCCAACCTCGGGCAGCGAACCAAACCTGTTCTGGAACTCCCGACGACCGGCATCAGCCCAACTGTCCTCGGTACCAACGTCAGCGATACCATTCGGAGGGTCCAGTGTTTGTGTCGGAGGGTTGTACCACTCAAGCGGCCCACCCTTCCGAAAGTTCTTGGTCCATGTCACCTTGCCATAGGTGTTCTCACCCGGCTCCTGGTAGGGCTCGACCGCTTCCCGACCAACGAAAGCGACCAGGGCCTCCTTCGTCTCGGCCCGTGCGACGGGCTCTACCATTTCAATCTGAGGCATCCTCATGTCATTCAGCACGAGTACAAACATCTCATTCCTCCTTGAATACCAGCCTTCGCATGTCTTCGAGGTGGTACTTCGTTGCAGCGAGTTCGCCTTGAGGCGGCTCCTTGGTAGTGGGCCGGAACCCAAGACGGTGTAGCTCATCGACGATGGACTGGGCGCTCTCCCTGGTGATGCTCATACACGTAGGGATACGCTCCCCCTCTGGCAATTTCTCGCTAACGATGTTGACGGCGGCTGCGTCGATATGACGGTGTTCGTCCATCGTCACCAAGGCGAAGTCGAGGTGCCTCCCGTAGTCGTTCTCAGAGAACAGGAAGCGAACATCAAACGTGGGCCTGTACCTGTCATCACTCATCGTCTCACCTCTGCATCGGGCACGATGGCACCACAATAGGAGCACCACCACGCCGCGCTGTTGTCGAGTTGTTGAAGTACAGACTTGGGATGCCCACACCGAAGGATACAACCGTTCGCCGCCCGCTCGCCGTCACTACAGAAGTGCTGACCACGACGTTGATGGAAGTACGCCTCCACACGGTGCAGAAACGCCCGCTCGCCGGTCTCAGGGTTACACTCTTGGTGTTCGTGACGTGCGAAGTTCTTGAGGGCCTTGGTCCTATCCTCTTCTTCGAGCCTACGGCTCTCGTCTGTCTCTACCATTGTGTCCTCACATATCGTCGAGCCAAGTACCATCCCTGTCGTGGTGTCTTGTTCGACTGTTCCAAAGGAGGAGAAAGAGCAACACGAAAACCGCCCAACCAAAGGCCCCGAACACAAACCAGCCAAGGCAACTCACGGCGTCACCATGAGTAGGGGATCAGGGTGAGCTTCACCACAGTACGCTCAACGCTCTGGCCCGTGGACTCGTCGGCAATCTGGACATCTACCATAGAGGGTAGCGCCGACATCACCACGCCATGAGACGCGCCACGACTGTTGGCAATCGCTACAGCCTTCACCGCCTGGCTGATCGCCTGAGTACCAATCCCCACCAGACACACGCGCTTTCCATCCTCGTGCGTCTTACAGATCGCCCAAGCCAAATCTTGTACGTTCGTTCTCCCTGATACACGTACCTCTTCAATAGGGTACTCTGCCCGTACCAGGCCATCGGCTGCGGGAACTCCCGTGTTACCTTTTCCCTTCACTAGCCACCTTTCTATCGGGGCTCTCGATCAACGAGGCCCTGTCGTCGCGTGATCTCACGCGATGTGCTCTCTTTCCCTGTGATGAACCCCTCCAGAACCGCCTGGGTGAGTTTCGCAGTGGACTCTGCCACCAACTCATCACGGGCCAACTTCTGAAACTGCTTCCCTACCTTCGTCTCGGCCTTCTTGAGGTACAGCTTCGCCTCGTTACTCGCCAACATGGCCTTGGTCTTGGCGAGGCTGTGTGCCTCTCTCTTGATGGTGTACTCCACGTCTGTCAGGGCTGCCTGACCATAGGCGTAGGCGACCATCGCACAGAACTCAGTGTAGAGAGCACCCAACTCCTGATTGGACAAGATCGTGAGGTCAGGAGGCAACTGCGGCGAAATCGCCACCCCGTTACCATCCACAGGACGATCTGGTAGGGCCAGTTGTGCCTTGGCCAACCGACGCAACGACTGATCACTCACGCTGCTGTCGATTTCGGCCATCTCCTCACGGACCTTGGCCATCGCTTTCTTTGTAGCGCGACCCAGGGGCATCACTTCCTCCCTTTCATGTTCTTCTTGCAGATGTCCACGTACCGGCAAATCTGTTCATCACAGCGGCGAGGATCGTAGGGCGGGATGTCGTTGTTGTCGATGTACTCTTTGATCTCCGCACACCATGCCATCGACTTCTCGAACAGCTTTTGGTTGAACCGGCACTTGAACTCGCGCAGCGATTGGTTGTCCTTGTTGTAGTACAGGACCACGAACCAAGGCTGCAACCACGGGGCCAACCGTCGCAACAACCCTAGGTACAAATTGGCTTGCGCCCTGTGTTCACTTTTCGGTCGTGCGATACGGTTGAACCCGTCGCTGTTGATGGACTTGACCTCCACCATGAATGCGTACATCGAGGCCATCTCGATCATCACAGTGTCAACGTGCCCAAAGACTTCGAGGGTGGGCACCCAAACGTTGACCTCGTGTGCCGAGAAGAATCGTTGGGACTTACCCAACCACTTCTGAACGATCTCGTGAATCGAGGAGCCTTGGTCGAACACCAACTGGATTCGAGCAGGCAACCTCTCTGGTTTCTTCACTGTTTTGAGGTAGTGGTAGTATCCTTCCCGAAGGCACCCACCAATGCCAGAGGGGCGGAAGAACCTGGTCTCCCGCATCTTCTGATCATCGTCGATGCTTTTGAAAACTTCGGCCACCACTGAGGGCGGCTCGTCGGATTCGGAAAGGGGCTTCTTTGCGACTGTCTTCTTTGGCCTCATAGCCAATGACAGGCCGCCCCGTAATGGTGACATCTCATGCTCCTTCACTAGGACTACGTTTCGGACTTGGCGGTACTATACCGCTCACCGCGCCTACTCGTCAATTCGGTCTTCTAACTCTTCGAGTGCCGAGAGCGGGAGTACCACCAGTCTGAGGTCTCCCAGATCGACCTGTAAGGCCCACTCACGTTGCTCGAACAGGGCCTTCTTTCGGAGGGCTTCTATCTCACGTCTCTTGAGGGGGTACTGCTGCTTGTCGGTGTACTTGGCCTCAACCAGGAACCGGCTCAGTTTGGCGTCTCCTTGGGAGTGCCATTGGTTTCCGCTTCCGGGCTGTCGCCTTCCTCCGAACTGCTTGACGAGTCCTCGCTCTTGGCGCTCGGCTCGTTTGATTGGGAGGTCTCGTCGGGACATGCCTCTTTTCCTTTCCCCCAAATACGGTCCCATCCGTCCCCGTAGGCTTTCGTATAGGGTCTCGTCACGATCTTGCCCATTAGTCGTTCTCCACAATGCGGGCTACCCGCATCAGTACGAGGTACCCAATGAGGTCCAGCTCGGTGTCCTCATGGATCTCCGTGTCGTCCATCTCACGAGTGGTCTGGATGCGCTTCAACTTGTCGTCGATACGCACCGCAATCTGCTCCTCGGCAGTGAGACCAGAGAACACACCGATAGGCTCCATCGCGGAGTTGCCATACTCTCGGTTCTTGGCCAGGAGTAGGTCGGCAACGGATCGACACTCATCGACGATCAACTGCTGTACTCGGGTCAACTTCTGGGGCTTTCCTTTTCTTGGTACTGGCATCAATTACTCCTTTGCTGGTTCAAACACGCCCCCGCCCTCGACGACTCGCTGAACTGCGTCAAAGGACGGGGCACGCATAGGCTTCGGTGACGCAACTAGGGGTGCGACTTCCCCGACCTCCGCAATATCATCGGCATCGGCCTCTACCTCCACGTCAGCGAGTGGATGATCATAGACGGGCACAGGTTTGGCCGACTTCACGACAGCCAAATCCTCGTCGCTGGCGGGCACGGGTACCGCCGCCCGCTCGGTGGCTGGGGGTATCTGCAAGGCTTGGTCAATCCTGTCGAGACGGTACTCGATGACTGCCAAACGCTCGCTGTGAATGTTGTAGATGCTCTTCTGCATCCGTTTGTTCTTGTCCTCACCCTTGAAGTTGCCATAGGCCGAAGTGAGGGCAGTGACCAGGGCGGCAATACCCGCCAGGTCCAGGGCTCTACGTCCCATCCTCTTGACTTGCTCACTCATGGTGTCTCCATTCTTGATGCCCAACTTACTGGCGGCCCGCAGGTACGTCCTCCTAGCAGCCAGAGTTGGAATTGTCCGAAGTCTCATTGGCCAGCCTCTCGCCCACCCAGTTGAATACCTCGGTGGTACGATAGAAAACGGGGATGCCCAAACGCTTGGCTTCGGCAATCTCCCCCTTAGTACCTTCAGAATGTTCATGCCCTTCGAGTACCAGAACCGAGTCGCACCGACGCATCAACTCCAGCGTGGCATCGATCCAGAACTTGTCGTTCTTGGTGCGGTCGAAGTTCTTGAACATGGTATGAGGGCAAACAGGGAGCACATCGGGGATGATCATCAAATCGCCAATCGCGTCCTCGGCCTTCCTCACGTTCTTTGTCAGCTCCCACCCATTCTTCGCACGGAACGGCCCGGCGATATAGACTGCGTACATTCTCTCCTCCATCACATATCGCCCGGGTCTCTGAACCCAAGGAACACGGGGAACCGGGGAGCGGTCTTCACACCAGTAGGCTGAGACTTGTACTTGATGATCTTGCCTACCAACTCGTCTCCCATCTCCCACAGCTCCTTCCGAAGTTCCTGGGTCAATCCTTCCCCGGTACCAATATCAAACTCGATCCCGGTCTCCAAGTCCATCACCTGAAACGAACCGAGAGTGTTCTTGCCTACGAAGTTGGCTTGGTGTCCAGACCGCTTCGTGTACCCCAGCTCGTCAGTCTCGGCGGTGTTCTTGTTCTCCATCATCTCGGTGATGCTAAGAATCTCGGCCTCGCCATCCACGAATCGCTTGAGCTTCACGAGGTACCCCTGTTTCAAGGTAGACCGCCCACACTTGTACGGCCCATGAGGAGATCGCAGCATCACTCCCTCATACCCCAACTCCAAGATGTCGGCCTCGTAGGCAAGCAGTTCCTCTTCGTTTCGGATCTCGACGTGTGGCACCAAGTTGACGTGACTCAGTACGTCAAGCTCACAATCATTCGACTGTATCCACTGTCCCGCGTGGTAGATGCGACTCTGAAAAGGCTCCTCCAGGTTCCCTTGAACGAGGTCGAACATGCAGAACGTGAAGTTGGGCTCGCCATCGTGACTCATCACTGCCGAGGATGTCTCTTGGAACGTGTCGCCCACAACGATCTCACCGTCCGATCCCTCGGGCAGGATCTTGGACAGCATCTTCCGAATGTAGTGGTTCTGGATGTCCTTGAACTTCCTACTGACGGCCTTGCCGCCTACCTTGAGGCAACGGATACCGTCGATCTTCGGACTCGCCAACACCGGGTACACGATTGACTCCAGCGTATCCAGTGAGGCGGCTAACATCGGTTTCGTAATCGTCATGGTTGCTCCCTCACGTAGTACCGTTCCACGTCCATCTGGTGAAGCATACCCCTGACGACCTTATCCACCTTCAGCTTGGTCGTCTCCAGGGTGTGAACCACGTTCCCCGTCGCCCGCTCCACCACTTCCAGCACTACCTTCTTTGTTGACTTCTGAGACATTGGATTGCTCCTCGTAAACTACTCGCCACTGTCCTATGTCGAGTAGGAATCTTCTGAGCGCGGCCATCTCTCGATTGGCGCTGCCCGCTGGCACCTTGGCCGCACGCAACTCTCTCCACCGAGAGATTGCCTCGGTGGATATACGTTTCTTTCCTCGCACTCACTCTCCCTGGCCTGCGAGTTCGAGTATGGTCTGGCGGTACGCGGTCAGGATTTCGGGCTGTTCTCGTAGGAACATCACTGCCGCCTCGGCCCCATTCAGTTTCTCACCTTCGATGTTGTAGAAGTGGCCCGACTGCTCGATGAGACCGTAGTACCGACCGTACTGTAGAACCTCGTCTGCCAGGTCAATCGTACCCGACTTGATCCCCTCATCCTTATAGCTCTTGAAGTAGAGGTACCAGGACGCCTGACGGTACGGGGCGGCGGTCTTGTTCTTCTCGCACTTCGCCTTGACCTGCCTACCGTACACGATCTTCTGCCCTCGCACGCTGACAGTCAGGAGGTCTCCCTTCGAGAAGCGAATGTCGATGTCCTTCCCGTGTTTGAGACCATACCCGCCGCCTGCCTCCGGTTCGGGAGTACCACGCGGAGACCACGCCCCGATCCTGTCACGCACCTGGTTGATGACGATGACAGCCGTTTGGTTGGGCGTAGTACACTTGATCGTTTTGCCATTCACATCCTTGGTCGAGGGCACGCCCGCGTTGAAAGACTTCCGCACCTTGTTGACGAAGTGCGTGATGATCTTAGCGTTACCACCCACGCGGGTAGCATCCCCTACCTCCTTCTCATCATCCTCGTCAGAGATGAGAGCGCCCGCACTGTCGAGGGCAACCAGGCCATAGAGGCCCGCACGCACCAACTGAGAGGCCACCTCCAACAGCTTGGGGCTAGACCTGGTTTGTACCAAACTGAACGTTCCCCAACCGTCATGCTTGGCCAAGTACCTCTCCGCGAACTCCTGGGCATGAGAAGCCGACCGCAACTTCCCGTTCCTCACAAGTAGTTCCAGCTCCTTCTCATTGTAGGGGATGAAGCACCCGTTCTTCCTGGCCCACTTCTTATCGAACCCCTCCGAGGCTGCCCAGGCCACGTCTTCCCCTTCTCGTTGACGAATGGAGAAGGCGTGCATGGCCATCGTGGTCTTCGCCGCAGACTCGATCCCCTTGTACTGCGTGATGGCTGACCGGGGTATCCCTCCACCCATGATGATGTCGAGACCAAGTGACCCTGACGGGATGCGCTCGAAGTTGAGGTAGGTGATCTCCTCCCCACGTTGAACGGACCCACCGTCCTTCAGCTCTTTGTTGATCGAGGCCAGGAGAAGGTCTATCGCGTCCTTCTTGCGGCTGACAGTCCGTGTCTTCTTTTTGGTGGTCTTCTTTTTGGCAGTAAGCCCTTTGGCTGGAACCTTCTTCTTTTTGGTGCTAATAGGCACGGGTCAACCTCCTTTGGTTTGCGTAGGTGAGTGATCGTCACAGTCCGAGGTCGGTCTGACCGACGCCCAAGGGCTGGGGCTTCCATAGGAGAGACGAAGCCATACCAACCGTAGTCGGCTGAGTCTCCGCTCTTGCCCTTCACACCCACAATGAAATTTGGGCGGCTCGAACAGACGTACAACCTGTCGTACTCCTGCACGCGCCACAGATAATCCTGGCGGTCCTTCCCGGCCATCAACGCGAGACGTTGAAGGAGGATGAGCCTACCGCCAGGGGCCAACAATGACACCCCGCGACGGATGAACTGCTCCGTCAGAGAGAACGGCGGATTGGTGAGTATCAGATCGAACTTCTCAAGCGTCACCCAGGAGGTGAAGTCGCCCATCGCTGGGCGATACTCCATCAAGCCCTCCATGTACCTGGGATTCAACTCTACGGCCCGCAGTCGTCCTACCTCCGGGCAGTAATGCTGGACACATCGTAGAAGTCGCCCCTCCCCGGCTGCCGGTTCGAGTACCCGCATCCCCGGTTGGAGCAATCCGTCCTTGACCAATCTCTCGGCAATCTGAGCAGCAAACGGCCACGGAGTCTGGTAGTCATCGTTGGCGTGTCTCCTCTTGCTACCTCTCCGTGTGGAAGACATTCGGCCCTCCTAGTTGAGATGCTTCGGGACACAATGTTCCTCTTCCTGACAACCAGTACACCCCTTGAACGTCAGCTCGAACACGTCGCCAGTGATCGGGTTGACGGAGTAGTGGCCCTGCTGTTGAACCACCGGGATCTCCTTCTGGATCTCAGACCACATACCCTGCTGTTGAACCTCGAAGGACTCACGGGCAGCGACCAGTTTGATCATCGCCTGGTGGGCCTCGCGGGCCGCCGCTTCGACTGCCCTACCCATCTCCTCCGTCTTGTGGACCTCCCGAAGGATTCCCACATCCTCTACACGACCAATCAGCACTTCCGACGTGGGCCGCTCTGGTACGCGGACCTGGCCCAGGTGCTCGATCACTTCTTTCAGATTTACGTTTGCCATTGTCTCCTCCTAGTGGCGAATAGCCTCAAGTACCTTGGGCCACTTCTTCGCAACGAGTTTCAAATCCTTCCTACCCTCTTCCTGCAACTTCGCTCTGGCGTCCCACTTCTCCTCATCGACAAGCTCTGACACTTCCTGTCGGACTAGACCGGCCAGAACGGCAGGCTCCAACGCATCCAGCTCCCACGAATCATCACCGTATCGGGCACAATACCCCCGAAACCGGGAGTCTGTCACCTTGGCCGGATTTGGTGGAGGACTGTGCTCATCGATCTGATCCATGTTCAACGCGATGCGACGAACCTCAACCGAGTCGGCCCAGAACGTGGACAGCCTATCTCGAATGTCGCGGGTCATGTCGATTCCGCTCGGGTCATGGTCTCCAAAGTGGAGAATCAAGGCCCACTGCCCATCTTCGATGTACTTCTGAAGTCGCTGGGCCGCGACCCACATCTCAGACTGCGACACGTACCCACGACAACTGAAGTACGGAATGTCCAGCTCGGTACAGACGCGGGAGAACACCCCGGCCAACGCCTCTTTCTCCACCCAAACCTCGACCCTGCACCGCTGATCCTCCCACATATCGTATCGAAACTGAGTAGAGCACGATTCCACGATGTCCTGTGGCCCGTCCCAGTGGGGGAGTGATGCAAGATTTCGAGTCCTGTCCTCGATGGCGTACCAGTCGATCATCCCCGCGAGTCGTGCATCGTTGATGACCGACCCAAGGCGTTTGTACTCCGTCTGCTTGTTGGGGATGATATCCCTCGCCACAAACTGGTAGTACAACTGACGAAGAGTCAACGAGTATCCCTGCGATTGATACTCCTCGATGATCTCGTTCGCCTGAAGAATGAGCTGATACGTGTTGGTGTTGAACTTCTTGCTGACGTACTCGATCTTTGGCATGTCAGTGTGCCTCGGCCCAACACATCGCCGCACTACCCTCGGCAGGAGTGGGGATGCAAAGTGGCTTCATACCAAAGTGTTTGTACGGATTCTCCATGTAGCCTTCAACAATCTTCTGGGCCTTGACCGCCTGTCGCATCGGTGCCTCACCAAGGATTTCGTCGTGAACCTGAATCAACATTCGGTAGCCCATCTTCTTGAGGCGTTCGTCCCGGTGGACGAGGATCATGGCCATCTTCAAGATGTCCGCTGCGGACCCCTGAATGATGGAACTGATCGCCTCTCGCTCGGCATACGACCGTGCGATCTTGTCACTCGAATTGATGTTGTGAAGATGTCTATACCGCCTCAGAAGCGTTCTGACAAATCCGTTCGTCCTCGCGAACATCAACGAGTGCCGTTTGAAGGTACCAATGTTGGGGTAGGTCCGGTGGTACGACTGAAGAATCTTGCGGGCCTCGTCCATGGACACGCCCCAATCCTTCGACAACTTCCCTGGACCCATACCGTACTGGATGCCAAAGTTGAGTGTCTTACCTCGACCACGCTCCTCGCTGTGATGCTTCTTGATCTCCTTCACCGACTTGTCGGCCAACTGAGGATACATGCCCTTGGCCGTGAGGGCGTGGAAGTCCTCGCCTGAGTTGAAGCCCTCAATCATCCGACCGTCCTGGCTCATGTGGGCCATGAGACGCAACTCGATCTGCGAAAGGTCGGAGTCGATCATCTTGTACCCGTCCGTAGGAATGAACGCCTCACGAATGAGAGCGCCATCGGCACTACGAATAGGAATGTTCTGAAGGTTGGGGTTGCTAGAACTCAACCGGCCAGTGACGGTACCCGTCTGATTGAACGACGTATGAACCCGCCCATCCTTGTCGGCCTGAAGCGGTAGGGTGTCCGAGTACGTCCCTCTCAGTTTCTCCAATGAGTTGATCCGACGAAGCGATGTCACGATGTCGAACCCGGCGTTCTCCAATCGCTCCAGCTCCGCATCATCAACAGAGAACCCTTTCTTGGTCTGACGACCTGCGGGCATCTCCAACATTCCGTAGAACAACTCGGCCAACTGCTGACTACTACCCATGTTGAGTTCACGAAGAACGGACTGCGGCGCACCCATCTCTACCGCACGCTCCATGAACTCGATGCGACACTCCTCCATCTCCTTGACCCACATCTCGGACAACTCTCCGAGGTAGCCAATGTCGATTCGGGTACCAACCCGCTCCATGTCATAGAGGGCGTCCTGATAGGGATGCTCGACCTTGTTGTAGTAGTCCAACATCGAATAGTCCCGGTACCACTGGACCTGCGTGAGAGAGTCCCGCACGTACAACCCGAGACGGTACTGCAACCACGCATCCTTCCCGGCGTACTTCGCCGCCTTCACAGGCTGATGCAACGGACTCGATGGGTCCAACAGAACCTCAGTGAGGTCTGCTGTCTTGTACGCCTTCATCCGACGCTTCCCGCTCTTGACCAATGGCCTATAGCGAAAGGTCTGAGAGAACGTCGGGTACTTCTCGCTGAAGTGGTGAAGAACCTGCTCTTCCAGGGCCTTCGGAAGGTTCTCGTCGAGGAGCCATGTACCGATAACGGAATCGAACACGTTCCCACGGACCTTGATGCCATGATTCTCCATGACATGGTTGTCGTACTTCCCATTGTGAGTGAGCTTCTGACACCGCTCGCTCTCGAACCAGGGCTTGAAGATTTTGATCATCCCCTCCTGGTTGCCATAGTTCTTGACGGCGAACGCCTCATCCTCGTTGAAGCACACAGAGAACAAGACGCAACGGGCCTTCCCTACGGGTGACTCTTTCTTGACATTGTGGCCTACGGTCTCAGTATCCCAAGCGGCCAGAGGTTGTCGCATCAACTCCTGACACAACTGCTCGGCTGGACCGGCCTCGGTAATGTACCGTATCGGCACATCCACCTGATTGAATTGCGAACGTGATTGTAGTGGCATGTGCTCTCTCCGTTGAATTGGTCCACGCCGGGTCTCCACTCCCGGCACCGCACGTCCTCGCCTACTTCATTGCCATCGGCTGTTCCATCGAAGGGATTATGACCGGCAGCTACCGCCCCGGCTCGCCTGTGCTCCATAGACTTGGGTTGATTCCCACGCTCGACAGGGCAAGTGGTTTCGCCCCGCAGTTGTGGACCAAACTTGGTAGTGCTCAGAATACTTCGTCGTCGTCATCGTCGTCGTCGTCGAACGGGTTGGCCTGCTCATACTCCTCGACCTTGGCCTTCTCGTCCTCGTCGAACGGATTGACGACACCGATCTTCTCAGCCATCGCAGAGGGCGACATCACCATCTGCTTGTACTTCTTCTCCAAGTCGAACGGCTTCATGTCATCAGCCATGACCCAATCCTCGGGCTCCTCGGGCGGCCACACCGGATTGAAGTTGTAGCTGGTGTTCTTCCGTTCGCCCGACCGAGTGATCTCGACAGGGCACCCGTACTCAAAGATGCTACCGCGTACCGGGTCGTCACACTTGGTACACTCGATCACCTCCATCGGGCGAACACGCTTCTTGCACTCACCGCACTTGATGATCTGCTCACTCTCCTCCATATCCGGGTCGGGTGCCCAGTCCAGAAGTTCTCCACACTCAGGGCAGTTGTACTCGACAACGCGAATCTTCCCCGTGTGGCAGGAAGCGCACTTCTTGTTGATCTTCTCCTCCTGGGCACCGAGGGCGTCACCCCAAGTGAGGGCGAACTCTGCCAACCGCTTCCCGGCACGAATCCTCTCGACCTTCTTGCGGCAATACTTACAACTGGCGTCCTCATCGCAGAGCACGTAGTCGTATCGGTCGTCCTCGTTCTTCCTGGGTATCTTGTGGAACCAGCGAGTGTCCACGATGTTGAAGGCGGCCATCGAAGTACCCTTCTTGAACGCCTTGCTACCCTTCGCCGCCTCGTTACAGGCCACGCACTTCTTCTCTGCACAATAGAAATACCCGAACGTCGGGTGGTAGTGCCGTCTGAAGATGTGGGGCTCGTCGGCGGTTCCAGTGAACCACACAACGGCAGTCTCTCCGTCTTTCAAGATGAGCTTCCGGGCGAACTCGCCGTCGCCAAGACGCTCCTTCTGCTCCTTCGCCAACTGACGAACTCTCGCAAATCCGCCTCGTCTCATTGAATCTCTCCTTTGCTATGTACCCTACGGTCAACCAACCACCGCAACGCGGGCACACGGTTTTCGTAACACTGCCACAGGGACAACCCCGTGTTGTCTTGTGCATCTTTTCCGGTGGGGAACGGGGCCGAGACATAAACATCCACCCAGCGGCGAAGTCGGGGAATGATCTTCTCCGTGGCGGCCAACCCGTCTCGGTCGTTATCCATCATTAGGGTGATCGTGTCAAATCGGTCCTTGATCAGTTTCTCCTGCTCTTTCGAGAGGGAGGCACCAAGTAGTGCAACACCGTTCTTGAGACCTTTCTGCCACAACCACATACAGTCCAACGTCGCCTCAACCAGTATGCCCTCTCTCGACTCGACCTTGTGGAGGTTGAAGAGGATACCCCTGCGACCTTCCTTGGGTACATCAACGTAGTACCGGAGGTGTGCGTCCTTGTCGATACTACGTCGAATGAACCCGGCCAACTTCCCCTGCGGTGAACGTACAGGAATCACAACCTGGCGGTTCTCCCGGTCGTACCCAACATCGAATGCCCGCAACGTAAGTTCGGAGAACCCACGGTCAAGCATGTACTTGGGCGTGGCGGCCCGGTAGATACTGACCAAGGACTCATCCAGAACTGTGGCTGCGGGCCTCCTTCGGCGGTCCTCATAGGCAGGAAGCAACCCGGCCTTACTGAGATCCCCAGACCTTGGAAGGGAACGTACCAGCTCAAACGCTTCAGAGTGAGAGTACCCACCAAGTTTGGTGAGCAGGTTGTAGAGGTTCCCCGTTTCGCCGCAGTGGGAGGAGTAACAGATGTATGCCCCCTCCTCACTGACGGCAAACGAGGGCGATGAGTCATCGTGGAACGGACAACAGCATACGAACCCCTCATGTGTGGCCTTCACCTTTTTGGCACCGGCCTTGTGAAGGACTTGCTCTATCAGATCACGATAACTCATCTCTCACCTCATTGGTTGAACGGGGGCTTCTCCGCTGCCTCCGCTTCGGCCTTCAACTCCTCCTCGGTCGGGGGTACCGAGGCGTCCAGCGCAACCTGGTCCTCGACATAGGCTCGCATCTGTTCGAGCAGTCGAATGGCCACATCCTTCCCGGCGTACACCCTGCGAAGAATCTCCCCATTGAACAAGGACACCTTGGCCCAAAGGAGTTTCTGCAACGGGGCATGTTCCCGAAGGGCTCTCTGTTGATCGGTACCGGTACCGTCGTCCTCGGTAGGATCGATCCTGCGACAATCACCTACCTCACGAACGTTGTCGTAGTACGCGACCACTGCTTTGTTGTACTCCATGAGGAGTGACCCCAATCGCAGCCGAGACAATCCTCTCATCGGGTTGTCGAGATCGAGTGCCTTGATCTCTACGAACTCGGGCTCCCTGATTTGCAACTCATCCATCTTCTTCTCCTGTCTTCCACTCCAAGAAATCGCGTAGCACGATCCAGGAGGGTTGAATCCTCTCTTCGAGAACTTCCTTGGTTAGCTTCCCGTGGGTGACGACATACCTCGCGGCTACGTCCGCAATCCACCCTGAACGGCAGATGCCATCACCCTCTTCGGTCAAGATGTCCCTGTTGGGACCAATATCACTGCCCATTGGTTCTCCTTCTATACCTCGTACCAACGAAGAGTAGGGCCTGGAGCAACAACTAGCTCCAAAGTTCTCTCGCCTTGAATCAGGCAACAAGGTACGAAAGTGAGTCTAAGGTCTTGCTTCACACGACCATTCCCGGCTGTGACAGGAAGCACCTTCAAAGGGGGCATGGTTGTTTCACCCCCACATTCATGCACCACTGTTACACCCAGGCTCTCCCAAGTGCGTCCTTCTGCCGCAGGCATTGTGGACTCCACGCAACAAAGGTCTCCAAGACAATCCAACCTGTGGCAAATTGGGCACTCCAACCTTCCGTCACGAATTACAACCTCACCAAGCTCCAACCTGTCAGGAGCATACTCCTCATCGTAGTCATCGCCCTCCCCTTCTGCCCGACACCCTCCACACGTTTGAGGGTACCCAGGAGGGCTCTCGTCCTCACCAAGCAAGAGTTGTCCACACACTTGGCACAGGGTACCGTCTAAAGCCATTTCAGCCATCTCACCCATTGTCTTTCCCTTTCCGAACGATGGCACGTACCACGAGGCAATCCTGCCTGTCGTCGATGAACATCTCGACCGCAGACTGAGACCCATCCGACCGAAGCCGAATGAGGTCCATGTTCTCCCTCGTCAACGGTATCCGCCACTCGTTCACGTTTTGCTGTTTCATCTGTGTGAGGATGGCGAGGCCGAGGGCCTGCATCCTCTCATCAAAGGAACGGAGGTCAGAGATGCCCATCAGTCTCTCACCCCGGTCAACGCCTCCCCGGCCATCCGTTGAAGCTCCATCTTCCGGTCCTCGTCATCGGCCCGATTGGCGAGCCAAGAGAGGACATTGGACTTCTTCCACTTGGTCTTGCGAGGAGGCAGGTCCGTCACGCCATCGTCCTCCCACTTCTCCTTGGCCAGCTCCATCTCACTCTTGAGGAGTTTCTTTGACCACCCGGCACTGGCCTGCTTCCAGTTGATCTCCTGTTCCTCGGCTCGACGGATGTTGTCGAGGATGCGATCAACCTTCGGTGGGGCCAGGACTCCTCGGACCACATCACTCAAGGCACTGATACTCGCCTTGGTGTCCAGCTCATACGTCCGCTGACTCAACTCGATGTCATCGGTGAGCTGTCGGCCAAGGTGTACCTGACCGAGGGCGTTCTCCATCGTGGCACCATTCAAGCACCACACCCGGAGAATGAAGGCCCGCAGGGCGTGGATACCCCGCCCAAAGTCGCTGTTGGACCACTCGATACCGAGTGCGATGGCCTCACCAGGGACGGGCTCGAACACTTGGTCGAGGACAGCCTTGAGGGATACTCGCGTATCCGACCATGACCCCTCGTAAGGGATTGCCCCAACCGACTGGCACTCTCTGGCAAACGTGTCCACCAGCGGGCGGCTGTCGAGGCGGCGGTACTTGTCACTCAACCACCCCCGCAACTGACCATGCACCGACCTGGCAAGGTACCGCTTCTCGGCGGCCAGGTCGTGGTGGTAGTGCTCGTTCAGAATCTCGGCGGCGAGTTGTTGTTTCCACAACAGCTTGTCCTCGATGAGACCACGGAGGTACCCGGCATGGATACCGCCCCGCTCGGCCAACTGTGCGATGGCGTTCCTGTGAAGGGTCTTCCCATGCCCATTCTTCTTCCCGAAGTGGGCCTCGACGACATACCTATCGTCAAGCTGTTTGGTACCGAATGACAACTTCGCCCCGCGAACCAAAGCGTCCTCTGGGGACTCGTACTCGATCTTCTCAATGAGGGCCGCAGCCGTCTCCCTCCCCTTGTGAATCTTGTCCTGTAGGATCTCCATTGCACGAGACCCCATTGTCTTGTTCATCGTCGTTGTGACTTGGGTAGTAACCATTGCTCTCTCCTTTGAATAGGTCAGTCAACGAACTGTTCATCAGCTCGCTTTTCTTCGTCCTCAACACTGTACTTCTGGACGAATGATGTGCAGGGCAACGCCGTGATGGCGAACCCGTTCAACTTCGCTTCACGCAATGCCGGTGTCTGGATAATGATCTCGTCGTTCTCTTCTTCCTCCTTCCCTCTTACGGTTCTCAGCAATACATCACAATCCTGTAGAAACGAATCCGAGTAGGCGGTCTGCCCCTGACGGTTCTCTTGTACGGTACCCAGGATCGGGATCTTCAAGTTCTGAGCTACACGCTTGAGACCGCGAGTGATCTCAACCATCGACTCCCACTTTGCTTCACCCGATAGGTACACACCGTCGAAGAAGCCGACCTCGGCTTCGTGGTCACGCAACTTGGCCTCGAACTCATTGACTGCATCCTCGCCCCGACCCTTCAACCGGGTGACGATGTACGGAGGATTCTCCTCCCACGCAGCCAGATTGTCGAAGAACTCTCGCTCCTCCCGTGTCGTCAAGGTACCTGCCCGGTAGTCCTTGTACGGCAACTCACAGAAGAAGCACACGCCACGTCGTCGAATGTCGGGTACGCCCATCTCCTGAGACGAGAACACGATCTTCTTCTGCATCTTCGCGTGAACATGGTTCGCGATGTACTGAAGCGTGAACGTCTTCATCGACTTCGGGCGGCCATAGATGAAGATCAAGTTCCCTGGGTGCATCCCCTGTGTGGCGTCGTTCAGTATCGGCCAAGGCCAAGGAATACCAACGTGCCCTCGCTTCCTCTTCATCCGAAGGTACTCTGCCCTCACCTCCTCCGAACATTTGGTGATGTCGAAGTCCTCCTCCTTGCCAATCAAAGAGGAGACACTGGTGATTCTCTTCTGGATGGTGGAAAGCGCCTCGAAGGGATCGATCCTCACATCCTCGGTGGCCTTCTCCAAGATGTAGGCCAACTCGTTGTAGATCCGTTTCTCCTGCACACGCTCGATAACGGACTCGGTAGAGTCCCCAACCTCTTCCAGCTCCAGGTCTGGGAACATCTCCGTCAGGTACTCCTCTGACGGTAGCTCTCCGTACTTGGAGTTGTGTTCGATCAACGCGAGGTACAGCTCACGATACGACAGGTCATAGAAGTAGTCGGCAGTGACACCTGCACGTATCAGAGGCCGAATGTCTCCCGTCTCTATCACCTTGGATAGGAGTGCGAGTTCAAAGTTCATAGGCGCACCACCTTGTCCGACCGCTCATCACCGGCTTGCTGGGCAGTCTGATAGGGGCACAACTGATCGAGAACGCTGACAATCGAAGCAGAGAACGCCCCCTCAAGCTGTGAAGGCTCATCGTCCTCCGGGTCTCGTATCGTGAGGTTGGTAGTGACGAAGGTGAGCTTCTTCTGACCAAGACGTTTCCGAAGTAGACGATGAATCTTGGACACAACCAGCTTCTCGCCCTCGCCCACACGCACCTCATGGCCTAGGTTATCCAAGATGAGAAGAGAGCAGGTCTCGATCACGGTGTCGTAGTTCTCACCACGGGAGGCCACATACAAAGGCGGGCCTCGACCATAGATGCGCTCGACCAACTCGCACGAATCCTGAAACACGATGTTGAAGCGACGGTCGGCAACCTTGTTCATCGTCCTCGCCAAAGCGCATACTGTCCAAGTCTTCCCTGTACCAGGAGACCCTGACAGAAGGATGCCTTGGTTCTCGATTCGTCGCGTCACCGGATCGGCCAGGTACTCCGTCACCAAATCCCGAAACACCTTCTTGCACTTGAGGGCGTTCTCAGCCTTTCGGTACAGTAACGGGATTTTGAGTTCACTCTCTTCTAGTATCGACTGCATCGCTCACCCCTTCTTCTTCTTCTTGATGATTCGTTTGTAGCCATCCCCCTTGTACCTGGTCCGTTCCTTCTCGTGGCGAACGGCAGACAGAACAGGGAGGACGTGCCTCTCCAAATTGTACTGATTCAGGAACCAGGCGGGAGGACGGGTCTGCAACCACTTCAACCCCCGCTCGTGTGAGTAGAACACCAGGATGGCATCATGCACTTCCTTGGCACCGTACTCGTTCAGATAGAATATCATCTGTTGGTAGAGCTTCAGGCCGGTCTCGTGGCTACCGTCTTGAAGGAACCTCCGACCAAAGTGCCCCTTGTACTTGGCCCGCATCATTCCGAGTAGGGCCAGAGGTCCAAGATCCTTCGGCTTGGTCTTCTCTTCGAGGGCAGCCTCCCACGCCGCCTCCATCTTCTTGACTGAAATACCGATGCCTCGACCACCATCGGCGCGTGTGCGATTCGTAGCTCTATCCATCGCCTCTGCTTCCAGAGTTTCGAGTTTTGATGCGAGTCCGGTTTTCCGAACTGAAACACTACCTATTACTCTCTTCTTATTAGAATGATCTGATCTAGGATCATAGGTAGTGTTTTGAGTCCGCTTTTCCGAACTATCTTCAAGCTCCAACGCGAGCGATCCTGGCTTCACCAGACCAGCTCGACGAAGTTCTCGAATGTGATCGAAGTACGCGGTACGTTTGATGCCACGTTGTTTCTCTATCTCGTCACGTCGAAGGGCCTGACCCTTCGCCTTCCTGTCTACCATCAACAAATAGGTCAACTTTGCCGCATCACTGATTTCAGTGAGCAGCAGTAGGTCTTGAATGTTCATTGTGTTCCCCGCGCAAAGAAGCGGGGGCGTCCCAACCATTCACAGTGGGGGGAGGGATTACCATGCCTGAGTTGAGACGCCCCCTGGTCATCGGCGGGGAGCGCCCCCCATCCAACAACCGGACTCATACATTATAGAACCGATCCAAAAAGTCAAATCGGTCCATTTCAGATTCCAGCGGCCTCACGCGCTTCGCGGAGGTTCTGGGCAACGATGTACTCGACCTTCTCTGCCATGTCGTCGTACATCTGTTGGGCCGTCTTGGGATCAAACGCGGGGAAGGTCATCTCCAAGCCAACTCGCACCTTCACACTCTTGTAGTCCTCAGAGAAGACCGATTCCAGGGAGATGCTACCCCTCGGTAGGGTCTTCATCATGGTACCAACGTCCACACCGGCCTTGTCAGCCAGGGCTTGGTACTTCGACAGGAGGTCGGTGATCTTGCCCCGCTTGTGGGTCTTCGACCGCACCTCCTTTGTAGGGTTGTCGGTGATGGTTACCTCGGTATCGTGGCTGCCAGTCTGTATCTTTCTACCGATCCGGCTCTTCACCTTCTTCTTTCTGCTTGGTTGAAACTTCACCTTGGGTTGAAGCGGCATGTCACTCCTCCGTGTATGAGGTCTCGGTCTTGGACCGATCCTGGATCGTGACCTGCGTGGTCTTCATGTCTCCGCGTTGTACCAAGGTCAGGGCCTTCTCAGGCAGCTTCCCTTCCTCGACGTACTTGTGAAAGAGGGGCATGTCCACCTCCATTGCCTGAACAATGAGGCCAGGAGGCAACTTCCGCACGGACTTGGGGAACCTCTTCATCAGCTCCTCGGGGTCCACGGCATCACGACCGTACTTC